>Ga0209712_10000087_pt1 | contig 75186 bp, 70 predicted proteins | sample ArcOceMetagenome_FD_187443 | JGI IMG/M metagenome (GOLD analysis project Ga0209712, IMG submission 187443) | Marine eukaryotic phytoplankton communities from Arctic Ocean - Arctic Ocean - Greenland ARC118M Metagenome (SPAdes) (version 2) | ecosystem: Environmental > Aquatic > Marine > Oceanic...
ATTGGAACCACCTGATCCCTTCCCGAACTCAGTAGTGAAACGATGTATCGCCGATGGTAGTGTGGGGTCTCCCCATGTGAGAGTAGGTCATTGTCAAGCTTTAAACACCAAAATCCCCAATCGTTAGTTCGGTTGGGGATTTTTTTTGCTCGAAAGAAAGTGCTGGATCAGAGTAAAAACTGAGCAGCTCTAGCAACTCGCTAGCATCAGGGCTTTTTTTGGTGGTTGATCACAGCAGGGCTTTTTCATGCTAGTGCATGAGGTTGTATCATTGCTGCTCCATCAATCGGTACACGTGTGCTTTTATTCCCTATTGAAAAAAAATAACCTAAAGATCAGCACTCAATTACTTGTCTAGATAGGAACTTATTCTATTCATACGCTCTAAAAATCAGTATTCTTCTGCAGCTGGCTAAAAAAATAATAACGAGGCCATTTTGTTACGCCTATTCTCAACGCTATCTTTAATGCTTTTGCAGTGTGGTTTGTCCCATGCAGAGCTTGCTGACCTTACTGAGTCCGAATTGTCGGATGTTTCAGGTGAGGGGATAGGTCTTGTCTACGAAAACTACCAAATCAATATGCAGTCCGAAGTTATGGGCGGCGAGACAGGTAACGATTTCAAAATTACCGGTATCAAAGATACTTCAGCTCAAGATGTAACCGTTCGCATTGGTCAGTTCTATTTAGCTGGTTCAGGTACAGATTTAGGCACCAACTTAGCGGGTAAGACCGTCAACCTAGGTCGCCTTAGCAACCCTATTACAATCGATTTATTAGATGGCAATACCTTAGGGGGTGGTGCTTATGCTGATAAATCCGTATTAGCTATCGCGATGCCCACTCAAGTGGCCTTCGCTCAAGGCTATGATTGCACCGATTCAAGTCAAGGTGTTGGTACAGGCACGTGTTCATCTCGCCCAAATAATGCGGATGGCAATGGCTTCCGTGGCGAACGCTTCGATATGGGTTATAAAATTAATCGAACGTTTGTTGATAATGCAAAAGATGTAAACCTTAACTTCCATGCACAGTCAGCCAATATGGATGGTAGCTTTTGGCGTTTCTGGGGTTCTGATGCGTCAGATGGTGTTAGTGTTGATGGCAACGCTTCTGCCGATTCCGGTCTGATGATGGAAGCACAAATTAATTTCTATGCTGATAAATTGGTTTTTAATAGCTGTGACTTAGACGGTTCAACGGCTTGTGGTGAGCAGGTAGGTTTTGAAGAGTTTTCAATGGAATTAGCCATAGGTAGTGCAAAATACTTTCAGCCGTTAACAATTGATGTAAGTGACTCTGGATTTCTACATGTACAGATTCAAGCACTACCTTCACCAGGTGATGCGCGATTACCGGGTACAACTAAATTAATTGGCGCGGATGGCTTAGTCGGTACATCGGACGCGGTTACCCACGCGTGGTATGACGACTACTATGAAAACGGTCCTAAAACCAATATTAGTATTGGTAATGTAACAGTTGGCCCTGCAGGTGTGCCGGAAAGTTTTGGTTCGGCTTCTATTCAAGGTATGCAAATTCAATATTTAGAGGTCATTAGTCATGAGCTTTAAATACCTGGTATCAACGTTTTGTATTTTAACCTCCGTTTCTAGTTTTTCTTTAGAGCAAATCGGCGATGAAGAGCTAAGCAGTGTTAGTGGTCAAAATGGCGTGTACCTGTCAGGAGAGTTAGATTTCAATGCAGATGGTGGCCCTTTAGCCAGTTCGGATATTGGGAATACGGACCCTGATGATACAGGAGCCATGTTAGCGACTTGGGGTAGTTGTGCGGAAAAGGCTGCTGGTGATGTTGCGCGTTGCGGTGCTCGTATGGCGGTTGAATTAAATGATTCGAGTGGTTGGGTGGCTTATGATGAAATCAAAGGCAAAATTTCCTTTGAAGGATTAACTTTACGCTCTAGAGAGATTACCGCCACAGATGATTTTGGCGGTGACGAGATCGCTGCCGCGGGCATGACAGTATTAGAAATCGGCATGCCTGAAAAATTAGAATTTGAAAACTTTTCCTACGATATAACTACCAGTAATCATGGCCGACCTACCGATACTGATTACTCTCAGCAAACTCGTTACGGTATTGATTTTAATGGCAGTGTGCAATTAGAAGGTAACCTTCTAGTGTTTCCAACGGGGAATCCATAATGAAACGTAATTATGTTTTCTCGTTAGCGCTTCTTTCTTCTATTTCTCATGCTGAGTTAGTCGGCATGGATGAAACCAGTCTTGATAGTATTGATGCTCAATCTGGTATTGGTATTAATATCGATGCATTGATTCATGCGGGCAGCATTACCTATTCGGATGACAACGGCACCAGTGGTGGTGACTTAGTACTATCGGATGTGCGTGTCGGTGATCAATCTGATGTGGCCAATGTAGCCGCTCATACTGAGCATCAGATCGATATAGATGGTAATGACGGCCTATTCATTTTCAGCCGATTTGAAAATACCCGTGTTCAAGTAGGCGGGATCTCGGTTGGTAATCATGTTGGTAGTCGAAGCTTTGGTCAGTTTATTTATGACTTTGAGGGCACTAATCAATTAAATATTAATGGTGCTGGCCCAAATGGCTATCTTTATAACAATACGCTAAATATTACAGACGCTGGTTTTCAGTGGAAAACTAATGGGCAGACCTTCCGCATCGAAGGCATGACCTATAATTCTGTTTTAACTGATATGAAGTTAGAAGAAACAGACATTGGTGGCGGTAAAGTAGTTGTGCAACTTGATATTGCAGGCTTTCAATACGACTCCACGATTGCCAGCATGTGTTTCTCTAATGCGGCTTGTATAGCTTCAGGTGTCGGTGCGAATTCTTTTGGCTCCTTTGCTAATAATTACAGCTTTGTAAATAATCAAATCCAAATTCAAGGGGGCGGTAGAGAAGGCCCTGGTTTGAATGCCAATATGCACATCGAGTTTGATACTACAGTTGCAGGCGATGGAAACTTCGTTACTTACACTGACGATGCCAGTGTTAAGTTTTCACAAATTACCGGTTCATTAGATGTAACAAATTTTACATTTGATATTGGCCTAGCTGAAACACATTTAGGTGATCACATCGCTATGCAGTGGGACCAAGTTACTGGTGACTTCACCATTGGTAATGCCAGTATTGCTGGTAACAGTGTGGGCAGCTTTTCAGTGCAGTTTGATTACCAAGACGCTACTCATGATCGTCTTTATCAAAACAAATTATTGTTAGCACCGGGTGTTGCCTTTGCAGCCCAGGATTTCACAGTGGCTACAGAATTTGTTGAACACGCCAGTTTTGCTGCGGACTTAACCAACTTCTATTCAAAAGTCAGTAATACAAGTGAAGGTATTAGCGCCTTTACAGAGTGGAACATGACTGCAGATTTTACTTATACCGAAGATACGCATTCAATCATGGTAGATGACTATTTAACCTATGGTTCAGGTTATGTGACATTGGATTTACGTGCTGATGCAGATTCGATTGATGCCTCAAATACTGGATTGGGTGGTAGCTTTTTAGCCATTGGTGTTCGTGATTATAAAGTGAATTACTCAATGGCCGGTTTAAAGGTTGGGGATAACACTTCGCAAGTACAAAATGGTTATGAATTTTTAGGCTTCTCTCCTGAAGCAAGTTTCACAATGGACGCCGCTGTTGAAATTCGTGGTGGTGGCGCGGTTGATTCTGGCTTAACTCTTGATGGGGATGTTTTACTGCGTGATGCTAATTTTGCTGTGACTAAATCTGATGCTGGTGGCAAAAATGTGGGTATTTATTTAGATAACGCCAGTTATGAGTTTCACTTTCGTGACGTAACATTAGATGTTGATAATGGCGGTATTAAATTAGTGCTAGGAGAACTTTGGTCTGAACTTGAAGTTGGTGATGTTCGTTTTGGTGAATCAACGACAGGGGCCAGCATGGGTCGCTTAGCCGTTAAACAATATCAGCAAGGTTCTGAGCTCACCATTAATGGCGGTGGTTCGGCCACACAAAAATGTATGAGCGGCAATGGCATTGATGCAACAAGTTGTGAAGCAGATGGTGGTTATTGGTTAGATACGGGCACTGAAGGCTTAACACTGGCATCAAAACAAATTTTGTTGCAAGAGAATGGTGATAAAGAAAACAGCGTTACCTGGGAAACCAATCGTACTTCTGGTCAAAAAGATACTGGTACTGCCATGATTATTAATAATATTTATACACGAGATGGTTACACAGACGGTATAAATGGAGATGGTGGCAATACGTTTGGTGTGCAAAGTACAACCTCAGTGGATGTAGCAAGAAGTCGAGTGATTAAAAAAGAAACCGGTACAGACAGTAACGGAATTACTGGTAATGCTGGTGATGAGGTTATTACTACAGGCAAAGGCGCTGCCGAGTACAGTTATGTGGCGAGCCCTACAGCACTGGAAAAAGCCAATCGCCCTGAAACCCTAGTAATCAGTAACAACTTACAGATTAAAGAGCTGAACATCGACTCTGTGCAAATGCAGCACCATAATGCATTGGGTAGCCCTTCTACCTTGATTAATGGCATCAAATTTCAAAACCTTAACCTAAACTCTACCTTGTCAGTCAGCCCTATTCGCTAGGGCTTCTTTCCTTTTTTACTTCTTTACTCGTAGCTTTACGGCCATGGAAATTAATGGCCTTAAGCGCTATAGTTCGTGGTAATTCAATTTAATAAAAATACCCCTAAATTGTTGGTTATTTGAGCGATATACACTGCTATTTAACCAATTTTGTTCGATCCTACTGCATTGATAGCGAGCATGGATTCATTAGGGAGTGGAGAGCATATGAGCCAGTTAATTATTTTTGATACAACCATGCGTGACGGCGAGCAAAGCCCAGGCGCATCCATGACTCGTGACGAAAAAGTCCGTATTGGTAAAGCCCTAGAAAAAATGCGTGTGGATGTTATTGAAGCAGGTTTTGCTGCGGCAAGCCCTGGTGATTTTGAATCGATTGCAGCGGTTGCAGCAGCGGTTAAAGAGAGCACCATTTGCTCATTGGCCCGTGCGGTAGACGGTGATATCGATCGTGCAGCAGAGGCACTTAAACAAGCTGAACGCGCTCGAATTCATACTTTCATTGCCACCAGCCCTATTCATATGGAGCACAAGCTGCGTATGAGCCCTGACGCTGTGGTTGAGCGTGCGGTTTATGCAGTTAAACGTGCTCGCAATTTAGTCGATGACGTTGAATTCTCGTGTGAAGATGCTGGTCGCAGTGAAATGGACTTTTTATGTCGCATCATTGAAGCCGCTATCGATGCAGGCGCTCGCACCATCAACATCCCTGATACAGTGGGTTATGCCATACCTGAAGAGTTTGGCCACACCATCAAAACCTTATTACAGCGCATCCCGAATGCGGATAAAGCCATTTTCTCTGTGCACTGCCATAACGATTTAGGTTTAGCGGTTGCTAACTCTTTATCTGCAGTTGCCAATGGTGCACGCCAAGTAGAATGTACCATTAACGGTTTGGGTGAGCGTGCCGGTAATGCTGCACTTGAAGAAATCGTAATGGGTGTTCGCACCCGTAGTGATTTATTTGATGTTACCAGTAACATTAATTCGGAAATCATTGTGCCGACTTCGCGCATGGTGTCTTCAATTACCGGTTTCCCTGTGCAGCCAAATAAAGCCATTGTGGGCGCTAATGCGTTTGCTCACGAATCAGGTATCCACCAAGACGGCGTGTTAAAACACCGCGAAACTTACGAGATCATGAAAGCCGAAGACGTAGGTTGGGGCGCTAACAAAATGGTAATGGGCAAGCACTCTGGTCGCGCTGCGTTCCGTGCCCGCTTAGAAGAATTAGGCACCACTTTTGAATCAGACCAAGAGTTAAACGTAGCCTTTGCGCGTTTTAAAGAATTAGCCGATAAAAAACATGAAATCTTTGATGAAGATTTACAAGCGCTGGTAAACGAAACCCGTACGCTTGATGAAAAATACAAAGTGGTAACACTAGAGGCTCACAGCCAAACTGGAGAGACACCAAAAGCAAAACTGACTTTAGCAGTTGATGCTAAAGAAGTGGTAACCGAGTCAGAAGGCAGTGGTCCAGTGGATGCCGCTTTCCAGGCGATTGAAGCGGTTGTGCAATCAAAAGCCACCGTACAGCTTTACTCAGTAAACGCCATTACCAGTGGCACAGATAGCCAAGGTGAAGTAACGGTTCGTTTAGAAAAAGCCGGTCGTATTGTGAATGGTTTAGGCAGTGATACTGATATTGTTGTAGCGTCGGCAAAAGCGTATGTAAATGCGTTGAACCTGCTAGAAAACAATACTGAAAAAGAACACCCGCAGGCCAACGTTTAAGCATGACTGCTTATTCAGCAAGCCAGTTGCAGTATCTTGATCACCTAGGCATTGATGTCTGGGTAGATCGAGCTGAGCTTGCGACTATGACAACGCCAGCAGAGCCAGTTGCTCAGCAAGTGCCTGCATCAGTGGAAAACTTACAGGCGCAATTGTCAGCTCAACCTTTGGCGTCTCCACAACCTCCTGTGCAGAGCCAAACGGCTGTAACTAATGTTGCGGCTCCTGCTGCGTCTCATGTTCAAGCGCCTAATATTCAAACTCCTAGTGTTCAAGCGCCAAGTGTGCCTACTCAACAGCCGGTGTCTCAAGCAGCGCCTATTTCAAATACGCCGAATATTGCGGCCCCTGCTTTTCCACAGCAAGCTCATGATAATGCCAGCAGTAATGATGTAGCTGAAGCTGCACCTAACTTTAACTTACAGTTTTGGTGCTACGGCTCGGCCTCAAGTAGTGGTGTGTGGTTATTGAGTGATGAAGTTGAATTAAGCCGAGCGCATCATATGTTTGCTCATAATATTGCGCATTTTTTACAAGGTAAAAAACGCAAGCCAAGACACGTAGGTATCTTTTCTTGGCCCATGTTAGATGCGCCTAACGTTGATCAAAGTGCAGATGTTGCCAAGCATTATTTGCAACAACACTTTGCACAGTTACAACAAATTAGCTCAGCTAAAACGATTATTGCCTTCAAAGGCTGTGAAAATTGGATGGGCGATCAAGTTCATATCAGTCTTCCTTTTAGCATCACAGAAGTGCTGCAAAACCCTCTGCATAAAAAAGCCTTATGGGCTTTGCTATTACCTCATAAAATTTCAGACTGATCTTTAAATAATGCCTATCCGTTCTATGAACCTAGAAGATGTGCCAGCAGTTTTGGCCGTCGAGCAAAAAGCTTATGAATTTCCGTGGACTAAAAGCCTGTTAGAAAGCGCGGTGAAATCAACAAAATATTGTGCAGTATTGACCGATGATAATAATGATCAAAACATTATTGGCCATGGCATTATTTCATTTGTGGTTGGGGAGGTTGAGCTGCTAAATATTTGCATTGACCCTGATTACCAAGGCAAAGGTTATGGTCAGCGTTTATTGCAACACCTAGTAGATGAAGCAACCGCTAAAGATAATCACGAAATGTATTTAGAAGTGCGCACCAGTAATATGGACGCCATTCATGTTTATGAAAAGTTTGGTTTTAATGAAATTGGCCGTCGTAAAAATTATTATCCAAGCAAACAAGGCAGAGAAGATGCCATTCTAATGGCCTTGCCTTTAATTGATTAGTCCATTTCTCGATATTTTGGACAGTAACAAAAAAGCCCCGATAATAGGAAATTATCGGGGCTTTTTTATTTGCTAGAAACGTCACGAGCGATGACTAGGCAGGCATAAGATTGAAACCTTCGAGGCGCATAGCGTAGCTATGTAACGAGGAGGTTTCTATTTTAACGCAGCATAGTCGAGCGCAGTAGTTTCCTTTCTAATTAAGCTAGTTTGTCGGTAGCAACGTGATACGTAGGATCTTCAATTACATCCACTTCAATTAAGTCACCAGCAGTTTTAAGCAGCTCGCGGCACTCAGGGCTTAGGTGCTTAAGGCTTAATTTTTTACCTTGCTGTGTATAACGTTCAGCAAGGGTATCAATCACTTCTAAACCAGAGTGGTCGGCAACACGAGAATGTTTAAATTCAATTACAACGTTTTCAGGGTCATTTTGTGGATCAAATAACTCTAAGAAGTAGCTGGTTGAACCAAAGAATAGTGGGCCGTGTAACTCGTAAGTTTTAGTGCCGTTTTCTTCTTTAATGTCTGCACGAATGTGTTGTGCGTGTTCCCATGCAAATACAAGTGCAGAAACAATCACACCAACAACTACAGCCATGGCAAGGTCGGTGGCAACGGTTACGCCTGATACAAGGATAAGAACAAACGAATCTTTCTTTGGAATCTTTTTCAAAATACGGAAGCTCGACCATTCAAATGTGCCGATTACTACCATCATCATGACACCCACAAGTGCGGCTAGTGGAATTTGTGCAATGATGTCTGATCCAAACAGAATAAACATAAGTAGGGCAACGGCAGCGGTAATACCTGATAAACGACCACGGCCACCAGAGTTAATGTTAATCATGGACTGACCAATCATGGCACAACCACCCATGCCACCAAAAAAGCCGTTCACAGTGTTTGATGCGCCTTGAGCGATACATTCACGGTTACCTTGGCCACGAGTTTGAGTCAGCTCGTCAATTAGGGTCAGGGTTAGTAGAGATTCAATTAAACCAACACCAGCCAAAATTAGGCTATAAGGCAAGATGATCCAAAGTGTTTCTAGTGTAAACGGCACAGATGGAATGCTGAACTCAGGTAGGCCACCAGCGATATCGGCAACGTCACCAACCGTACGGGTTTCTAAACCAAGGAATACAACAGCAAGGGTCACAGCAACAATGGCCACCAAGGCAGACGGTACAACTTTAGTTAGTTTTGGAAGGAAGTGAATGATCGCCATGGTCACAGCAATCAAGCCAAGCATTAGCATCATAGAGTTCGCTTCTAACCATGCTTTGGTACCTTCATCATCAATGAACTTAAATTGCTCAAGCTGACTTAAAAAAATCACAATGGCTAGGCCATTTACAAAACCCAGCATAACCGGCTGAGGCACTAGGCGAATAAATTTGCCCAGTTTGAGCATACCCGCGCCCATTTGTATTAAGCCGCACAGTACTACAGCGGCAAATAGATACTGCACGCCGTGATCAGCTACTAAAGCCACCATCACAACGGCCATGGCGCCTGTTGCACCACTGATCATGCCAGGGCGACCGCCAAAGATAGACGTGATAATACCCACCATGAAAGCCGCGTATAAGCCCACTAATGGGTTTACGCCAGCAACAAAAGCAAAGGCAACGGCTTCAGGCACAAGGGCCAGAGCAACGGTTAACCCAGACAGAATGTCGTTTTTAGGGTTCTCTGTGGTTTTAGCAATGAGATTAAACATTCTATCCTCAGGTTTAAATGGTGGGAAAAATAGGGCGCGTAGAGTACCTAATATGACGGAAAATAACCAGCAAGCCCCCACAGACTGTGTACTTTTTAAAAAGTATTTAGTGAGTATAGAAGCCGGATTCCCCAGCCTCTGATTTATTTGTGGTTATTTTCTTTGTTGTTCAGTGTTTTGCCTGCGGAACTGGGGTGAGCAGTGATATATCTATTAAAGGCTGCTGCGATATTGCTGTGGGGTTTGTCCGCTAAGCTTTTTAAAGCCATCGCGAAAACTGCCTAAATCTTTGTAGCCACACAGGCCCGCTATTTTGGAAATGGGCAGCTCTTTTTGTATTAGGTAATCCATAGCTTGTTGTAATTGAAACTCTTGGCGCAATACTAAAAAACTGGTGTTGTTGTCTTGCAGTTTGCGCCTAAGGGTGCGTGGTGACATATGCAAACATTGGGCGATGGCTTCTAGTTTTATGTGGCCATCTTGCTGCTGAGTGATTTCAGAGCGCACCTGCCATGCAGTGTTGCCTTGCTGGGTATGTAATACACGCTGAATTTCTAGTTCGCATACGTTTAATGCTTGGCGTTTACTAATGGGGTTGGCCATGGGTAAATCATTTAAAATGATGCCTTCACTGATGAACATCTGGCTACGCGGGCAATCAAACTCAACCGGACAGCCCAGCAGAGTTTCATACAATGCAGCATGTGCAGGGGCTGGGTAATTTAGATTCACCTTTTCAAAGTGAAAGTCTGCGTTTAACAGCTCTTTAATTTGCTGCTGTAAGGAGCCTAATAAAATCTCGTGGGAGAAACAGGCGCCAGCGGGAAACTCCATGCCCTGCTGTTTATCCACATTAATTTGATAAATGCTATCGGTGAGCTGGCCGGATAATAAAAAGCGGCTTCTTAACAATGAGCGATATTGATTAGCGGTTAACAGCGCATGACCAAGGGTTTTGCTGCTTTGCAGCGCACAGGCCAGCACACCCCAGCGCGATAAATTAAGCGCCATGCCGAGTTTAAGGCCCACGTCGGGCTGATTCACCAAGCGAGAAATATTGCGATAAATCACATCAAACTGATGCAGCGACACCAATAACTGGCTGTCTTTTAAATGCTGGCTAGTGAGTTGCTCTGGGCTTAAACCTGTACCCAGCAGCCACTGTTGGTCTGAAAAGCCTTGGCTTAACATAAACTGCTGAATCAAAAATAATTCAGCGCCGGGATAAATGGCCTGATCTTCTAAATGCACACGACTCTCATAGTGTTTTCATAAATGCCGGTTCTGGCGGCTTTCTTCTAGTGTTGTTCTATACTCAGTTTAGGCAAAAATAGCCAAATACAAACTCAATTCACACATATTGCTGTAAAACTGGCCAAATATAAAAGGGTATTAGGCCACTTATTTCTTTCTAGCTATCCTAAAACACTAAGTTTCGCTGTAATAGGGTCTGATTCTCACAAACGAATAACAATAAAATTCACAGTAGAGAGAGGCCATGAAAGAGACAAATCCACCGCCAGAGTCATCCGCCATATGCGATGAACAGCGCATTAATATCATTCGCCAAGCCATTCGCCAGAAAGGAGATGAGTTGCGTGTTCAGTACCCTGTACTGGCCAATCAGAATCTTATGGGCATGTTGGTGTTTCTATTTGCCATAGCTGGCATAGCGTTAAGTGCTTGGGGGTATTTAGATGCACTGCTGAGTCCGTGGTTGTGTATTCCTTTGGTGGCGTTTTTTACTTCACTATTACACGAACTAGAGCACGACCTGATTCATTGGCAGTATTTTAAAAACCGCAAAGCCGTTCATCACTTTATGTTATTCACAGGCTGGCTTTTACGCCCAGGCACCATTAATCCGTGGATCCGCCGTCATCTGCATTTTTTGCATCACAAAGTATCAGGTAGTGATAAAGACATAGAAGAGCGTGGCATCAGTAATGGGCGTAACTGGGGTTTGATGCGTTTGTGGATGATATTCGATACCGTGCTGCCCAATATGATTCATGCCTTTTTGCACGCTAAAAAAGGCCAAGGGATATACCGTGTATTACGGGTTTTTGCCGCGTACTTTCCGTTTGGTATTTTAACTGTAACCGCTTGGTACAGCTTTTTAATCTTTCACGGCATCAACCTTGTTACTGCCAATACATCGCTCGTATTTGAATGGTCTGCCAGTACACAAACCTTTATGGATAGCCTGACCCACTGGGTGGTGATATTAATCGCCCCGTTTTATGTGCGCTCATTTAGTATTAATTTCATTAGCTCCAATATGCATTATTACGGCAACGTGAATAGCATCATGCAGCAAACACAGGTACTGACCCATCCGATATTTTTACCGTTTCAATTGTTTTGTTTTAACTTTGGCAGCACCCACGGCATTCATCACTTTGTGGTGAAAGAGCCGTTTTACATTCGCCAGTTAACATCAGCGGTAGCCCACAAGGTTATGCGTGAGCAAGGTGTGAAATTTAATGATTTAGGTACATTTACCCGGGCCAATCGATTTGATTATCAAGCAGCTGAAAAAATAAACGCGGCTGCGGTGTCTTAGTTTTATTTTAGGCTTGGCGGCATATGAGTAAGGCCACCAAGAGGTGGTCTTTTTTGTTTGTATGCGCTGTTAGGCTTAGAAAAAATTTAAGCTTTTGTTTGTAAAAAACTCAGTACTTCTTGTGCTAACCAGTCTGGGCATTCTACGGCTGTCATGTGCCCTGCACTAAGATGATGGCTGTGGGTAGTATTTGCAATGTGCTTTAAAAACAGTTCGCTGGTTTTATTGAAAATACGGTCCTTTTCAGCGGTTATGACCAGTGTTGGACAAGTGATTGTTTTAAGCCCCTCAATATGTGGGTTGCTGTCATTATAGAAGCTGCGCACAAATTCCCCGATGCTTTGACCATCACCGTCTTGCATGATCTCTAAACACAGTTCAAATAACTCGCTTGAATTTTCAGCCGCTGAGATACCAGAAAAAAGCGGGCCACCATTAAATTTCAAACCTTGAATGATCATAGGCCAACTGAAGTTTTCAAAACTGCTGGCAAAGATATGGCGAGCGGTTTTATTGGCGCTGTCAGATAAATTACTAAACTGTGTGGATGAACTGGTATTGCATAAAATTAGTGACAATAAGCGTGAATGTTCGGCGTTGTTTTTATTGTTGGCGTATAACATGGCGTAGCGTACGGCGATCATTCCACCTGTGCTGTGCCCCATTAAATGAAAGCTGTCTAAATCCAGATGATCGGCCAAGCGGTTTACATCTTCAAGGCAGCGATCAATGTGATAGCCCTTTTCTTTCCCTTCTACTTTAGTTAAACCGTGGCCGCGAATATCCAGTGCAATGACTCTGTAATGTTTGGCCAGTTGAGCGGCTACACCTGTTTTCATCCAATAGTCGCTGTGCTGGGCTAAACCATGCAGGGCAATGATGGGCTCACCAGCGCCCATCTCTTGGTAATGAAATTTGATGTGATTGTGCTGAAAGCTTGCCATGGTGAGATCGCTGTGGGATTTAAAATACTATTGCTAAGTTTAAAGGTTAGGTCAAATTCTTTAATAGTGGTTTTAGTTTATTCGCGTACCGGATGCTTTTGTAATTTACGCTGTAGGGTGCGGCGATGCATGCCAAGTTCCCGTGCGGTGGCCGATACATTACCGTTGTTATTATTTAATGCTTGCTGAATGTATTCCCATTCCAAACGTTTAACAGACGGGGCCTTTTCTTCGGGCATTTTAACCGGCTCTGATTTATCTGATTCAAATGCTTCTAATAATTGGTCGGCGTCCACTGGCTTGCATAAATATTGAAAGGCGCCGGCTTTAATGGCATCGACCGCAGTGCTGATACTGCCATAGGCGGTAAGCATCACAATGCGACTGTGAGGCGATACCTCTAACAGTTTTGGAATTAAGTGTAGGCCGGTTTCTTCGACCATTTTTAAATCTAATGAAATGTATTGTGGCTGTAAGGTCTCGCACAAAGCTAAAGCATCTTTGCCGTTACTTGCAGTGTGTGCGTTAAAGTCACGGCGTTTTAATGCGCGCTGCAATACCATGGTTAAGGTTTCATCGTCGTCGATGATTAAAAAATTGTCTGTGTGCTCGCTCATGGTATGGGATTCATGGTTGTCGATGGCTAAAGTTTTATGTGTGTGCTCGCTCATGAAAAAGGCACCGTTATTTTTGTGAGGCAACCGCTTGTGGGTGTGCTGCCTATTTTTGGCTCTTGGTTTTTAGACGTATCAGTCGTGCGATTTTCTAATGTTACTTGCCCGCCCAAACGCTGAATGCTGCTGTGGCTTAATAACAAGCCAATGCCTAAACCGTTTTGTGAATCCATTGGGCTATTGGGTAGTTGAAAATCGTCTGCTAAACCTGGACCGCTATCTTCTATGGTTAATGACCAGTGTGTCTTGTTCCAGCTCAAAGAAAGTTTAATGGGGGCGCCGGAATGTTTGTTTGCATTGTCGAGTAAATTAATAATGGCTTGCATAAGTACGTGTGGGTAACTGACGTCTGGCGAGCCTTTTTGTGATGAGGGTTGCTTTGACCATGTGTATTCGCCTTGCGGTGACATTAATAACCATTGCTCTAGAGCGCTGCGAATAAATGCAGTGAGCGGCTGTGCTTGGCTGGCTTCTAATTGGGTTTCATTGGTGAGTTGTTGCAGCTTTTCTTGGCATAGCTCAATTTGCTGTTTCATTAATAGCAAATCGTCTTGGGCCTCTGTTGATAAGTTTTTTTCTAACGAGAGTTCGTGGCTCAATACTTTTAATGTGGTCAGAGGGCTGCCAATTTCGTGAGCGGTGCTGGCGGCTTGGCTGGCTAATAACATCACGTGTTCGTTTTGAATGCTTTGTTCGCGAAAGTACGCCGCTTGGCGCGCGGTAAAGCGTAAATCCCATGCCATGTTCACCACAAAGTAGGCAATGAATAACGCGCTTAAAACAAAGGTTAACCACATGCCCACTATGTGCATGCTCAACCCCAGTTGTGCCATGACCACATCTAACGCGGCCAATGGCTGGTAAACGAATAACAAAAGGCCGTAGGCGCTCATGGCCAAAACGCATAATACCCAGGTGCTTAACCAGCTAAGGGTAGAAGCGCTGATGACGATGGGCACTAATAGATAGGTGATAAACGGGTTGTTGGCGCCGCCGGTGAAATAAATCAGGCTGACAATGAGCAGGCTGTCTAATAAGAGGTAAACAAACATCTCTTGGCTGTACAGGCCTTGGGCTTGTGCGCGGCCAGAGCGGGCGCGCCATAGGTTCAAGAGGCTTAATAAAGTTAATAGCAGCAATATGCCCCACGCACTGATGATTTGTTGGTTGGGCAGTTGTGGGGCTAATAATTGCAGCTCAGAGCCAAAGGCTTGGCCTAACATCCATAGGGAAAACGCAATGCCGCTGCAAGTGATCAAGCGTAATACCGCAAGGCGCTTTAGGTTATGCAGCAGGGCCGATTGCTCGGAAACGCTGACGGTGTGTTCGTCTTGCATGCTTGGATTGTGGGCCTTGTTGTCCATTAAGTAAGGGTCACTGTGCTCGAAACGTATGGGTGTGCGTCTAGTATGCGCCTTGTTAGCCATCATCTCAGTCTATTTACGTGGCCGTAATGCTAGCTCGAAGCTTAAGGGCTATAAGCCTAGTATGCCCCAGGTTAGTCATCATGCGGTCTATTTATGTTGCCGTAATGCTAGCTCGAAACTTAAGCGCTATAAGCCTAGTATGCCCCAGGTTAGCCATCATCTCAGTCTATTTACGTGGCCGTAATGCTAGCTCGAAACTTAAGCGCTATAAGTCTATAATGCCCGCAATTTTATATCATTACGTCAGACACGCCTATATGAGCACTTTGCCAGAAGAAGTCGGTAAACGCCGCACTTTTGCGATTATTTCGCACCCCGATGCCGGTAAAACCACCATTACTGAAAAAGTATTGTTGTTCGGCAACGCCTTACAGCAAGCCGGTACGGTAAAAGGCAAAAAGTCTGGCCAGCACGCTAAATCGGACTGGATGCAGATGGAAAAAGACCGTGGTATCTCCATCACCACGTCTGTTATGCAGTTCCCGTATAACGATTGCCTTGTGAATCTTTTGGATACACCTGGGCACGAAGACTTCTCGGAAGATACCTATCGTACCCTTACCGCGGTGGATTCTTGCCTAATGGTAATCGATGCCGCCAAAGGTGTAGAAGAACGTACCGTTAAGTTAATGGAGGTTACTCGTTTACGTGATACGCCGATCGTGACCTTCATGAACAAATTGGACCGCGATACCCGTGACCCAATTGACGTAATGGACGAAGTGGAAGACGTACTAAACATCATGTGCGCGCCAATCACTTGGCCTATCGGCATGGGTAAAGAATTCAAGGGTGTATATAATTTATATACCGATGAAATTACCCTATACGCCACCGGCCAAGGTCACACCATTCAAGAAAAGCGTGTGATCAAAGGCATTGATAGCGACGAACTAAGTGCAGAGCTGGGTGTTTACGCAGAAGATTTCCGTGAAGAAATCGAACTGGTAAAAGGCGCGTCTAACGAATTTGATTTAGACATGTTCCTAGCGGGCGAATTAACCCCTGTGTATTTTGGTACGGCCCTTGGTAACTTTGGTGTGGACCACATGTTGGATGGCATCACCAGTTGGGCGCCAACACCAAAGCCTCGTCAAACAGAGGTGCGCGCAGTAGAAGCCACTGAAGAAAAATTCTCAGGCTTTGTATTTAAAATTCAAGCCAACATGGACCCGCAACACAGAGACCGCATTGCATTTATGCGCATCGTGTCGGGAAAATATCAAAAAGGCATGAAAGCCAAACACGTGCGCATCGGCAAAGATGTGCGCATTGGTGACGCACTGACCTTTATGGCCGGTGACCGTGAAGCGGCGGAAGAATCTTACGCAGGCGACATCATTGGTTTGCATAACCACGGCTCCATTCAAATCGGTGATACCTTTACTTCAGGTGAAGATTTAAAATTCACCGGTATTCCGCACTTTGCTCCTGAATTGTTTAAACGCATTCGTTTGAAAGATCCGCTTAAGCAAAAGCAATTGCTTAAAGGCATTATTCAATTGTCTGAAGAAGGCGCCGTACAAGTATTCCGCCCACTTAAAAACAACGACTTAATTGTTGGTGCTGTAGGTGTGCTGCAGTTTGATGTGGTAGCACAGCGCTTAAAAGACGAATACAAAGTAGAAGCCATTTACGAACCGATCAGCGTAGCAACCGCTCGTTGGGTGGATTGTGATGACAAAGTGAAGATGGCTGAGTTTGAGAAAAAAGCTTACGAGAATTTAGCATTGGATGGCGGTGATAACTTAACTTACGTGGCACCGACTCGTGTTAATTTACAGTTATCGGAAGAACGTTATCCGGATGTGAATTTTAGGGCTACTCGCGAGCACTAAAATCGTTCCAGACGATTTTGAGTACTTGAGCTTCGCTGCTCTTCGAGTCTCGATCCATGGAGGTCGCACTAAAATCGTTCCAGACGATTTTGAGTACTTCCCACATCCATGTGGGTCGCACTAGAAACAGCATACAGTATTGCTAGACCTTTAAATGAACCTAAGTAGAAATACTTAGGTTTTTTTATTTGTTAGGATTGTAGGAGGGCGCTTGCGCGCGACAGGTTCCTGAATATGATGGATGTCCTGTATTTTTCTTTAAGTGTGAAAATCTATGGGTCTGTGTGTTTTAGAAGTTAATCAATTTAGTATGTTGTTAGCGCTTTTATTTTTTGGCTATCGATCAATATTATTTGCTCTTGCATTTTTTTATGCAGATGATGATCAGAGGTGGTCATCTAATCTGAAAAAATCTCGGGATTATGGATCGCTTTTAATTTTTGTTTCAACTCTCACTCTTTATTACGTGTCTTGTCAGTAGGTGGGTTAAAAGAAGGGTTGAAGGACGCTCATTATATTTTGATTTAGCCTAGGTAGAAATACCTAGGCTTTTTTTTGTGGGGCGTTTGAGTCCGATAAGTGTTCTTTATTATGGTTAGAACCTGTATTTAAAAGAACCATTCATTTCATCTGAAGATTGGTCAGCAATAGTTTGTTGAATCCTATAGTCAAATATAAAAGAAATATTTTTGTAAATTCTAATGTCTAGTCCAGCGCCATATGTCAGGCCTGTTGATGTATCTGTAATAACAGAGCGTTCATTATTAGTCGTAATATCATTTTCAGTGGCAATGTATTCTTGTTCAATGTCTGAGGATATGTAGGATAATCCTGCAAATAGGTATGGTTTTACTGTTTTGCCAATACGAAAAGTATATTGAGATTGAAGACTCAAATAAGTGTTAGGTTCTATTGTAACTTTAAGCTCTTCAGTATCCTCTTCTAGAGTGGATCCATTAAAACTAATATTTTTATAAACCGCTTCAGCAGCGTTAGCGCCTATAAATGATGCGTATTCAAATGAATAAGATAGAGAGGGTGTTTGGTTATATGAAATATTTGTGTAAATGGCATTTGCGCTTGCTGTAACACCTTCTAGCGACTGCTCATTAATTTGATAACCGCTCATATCTGTATGAAGTGTTTTTTGACCAATGGCGATAGAAAATGGTGAATCGTCGGCTATTGCATTTAAAGAAAGGGTTACTGAAGCGAAGGCTAATAGTATTTTGTTCAATTGCTGGTCCAGAATTGTGGTTTACTTAAAGTGTTTCAGTTGAATGATACAGGCATCAATGTATTAGGCGTAATAGCTTATTGTTTAGTTGGGTCATTTTTTGTTTTTAGCGTCAATGACGCTGAGCTTTTTGATTCTGACTGCAATTAATGCATTTACTGCTATGATGCTATCAAATACCTTGTTTGGAGCTAAGCATGAAAAAAGCACTTTTTGCCGCTGGGCTGCTGTGTTGCTCGCTATCTTCTCAATCCTCAGAGCAAAACTTCTTTTCCATAAAACAGACTCAGTTTACCCCTGTGTTTGATAATGATGGTGTGTTCCCGTCGGATAGTATCGATTTTAATTCTTCCACCTTTAAAGAGGTGATGTACCAAAGTCCCACCGATAAGGCGTTTTCAATTCAAGTGTCAGGTTTATTAAATGCCGATAACGAATTTGATGAGGTTAAAGCGTTATTAGATTGGGGTGGGATTGTGATGGTGGCCAGTAATGGCTCCATCGAGGGGCGTTTTAATCAAACCGACGAAGCTCGCTTGCCGGGTAATCAAGATCCTGATGAGCTCTTTCAGACACTATTACCTTCAGACCAAGCATTCGAAGGGGATGCACAGTTTTATGGGATAGGTATTTCTAAAGATGACGGTTCTATTGTTGGTTTGGGTTATTCAAAAAGAGTGATGCCTGTTTTACTGTCTGTCGACACGGACCAGAGTTATACCTTTGGTTACAACTCCGCCACACGAGAATTTGAAAACTACCATCCTGAGGGGACATACCCTTATAAAGCCGTTGATGCAGAAGGCACTATCGAGCACTTTGGTTTGTGGGTTCGCCTGGATCCATTGCGTGAGGCATTTGAATCGGTGGAGTATTCTAATAGGCCTGAAGCGGGGTTCTTTTTTGGAATGGAAGCCATGACTGGTATCGCTGTTTATACACCGGGTGATAAAGTGAGTGAAGATTATGCCCTGGCCACAGAGTTGGTTGCTGCCTCTAGAGGGCAAACCGGTGACGGCACAACCCTTGTGGTGGCAGAGTCTACTTCTTTGCTTTCAACGTCGCTGACGTACTCAACCGGTTATCAAGTAATATTGCCATTTGAAAGCACTATTGTGGGGTTCAGTGCAGGGGTTGATGGCTCACTTGCGGTGCATTTATTTGAGCCGGATGCAGAATATGGCCCGGGTGCTGAAGCGGAATTATTCACAGAGTCATTTGGTTTTAGTTATGGCTTTTTTGCCAGAGTAGCTGCGAGCTTTTAAGCTAGCTTTAACACAGTGACAAAAAAGCCTAGATATCAGTATCTAGGCTTTTTTTATGGACGCTGTTTTCAGTATCGCTTTTTATTTTCCACTAGATCTTGTGGACTTTAGTTTTTCAGCATCACCTAAACCCCCGACATTTTTTGCATTGCTGTAACCCATGGCTTCTAATGTTGCTAAGGCCTTGCCTGCTCGATTACCGCTGCGGCAGTACACTAAAATATCATCGTCTTTATTAGGCAGTAATGCGGCTGCTTGCTCTGATACGTCCGAGTGGGGAAGATGAACAGCCCCTTCTAAGTGCCCCATTTTATATTCTAAGGTTGAGCGCACATCCAACCAGATGGTGTCGGCACTTGTAAGCTGGGGTGTCGTAACAAGGAGTAATAAACTAAGTAGACTTTTAAATTTCATAGAGTTGCTCGGGGTTGTTAGATTGCAATATTAGTATCTTCTAATTTAATGGTGGGAGCAAGGGTTAGGATAAAAGCAATGGATATTCATTTAGCATAACTGGGTGCGTATTTAGGCTGTATTGCATTAAATATTTTTAGGAAGCGTTTTTAACTCATCCATAGGCATGGGTTTGTAGTAAAGAAAACCTTGCGCTAATTCACACCCTTGAAGGCGTAAAAAATCGCTTTGTCCTTGCTTTTCTATACCTTCAGCCACGACTTTCATACCTAACTCTTTTGCCATGACTATAATTGCTGTTGTTATGGCTTCTACATTTTTATCAATTAATAAATCCTGTACAAATGATTTATCTATTTTCAATTGGTCGAATGGAAAGCGTTTAAGATAGTTGAGTGATGAGTAGCCAGTGCCAAAGTCATCAATGGAAAGACTAACGCCCAATTTTTTTAGTGTTCCTAATGTGTTTATTGTGTCGTCAATATCCTCAATTAAGGTGCTTTCAGTTAATTCAACTGTAAACATACTAGCAGGGCAGCTTGGAGCTGACTTTATGGCATTTTCTATTGCACTACAAAGCTGTTCTTTATTTCTAAATTGATGAGCCGCCACATTGACGGCCATTCGAATATTTTCAAATCCCATTTCATGAAGTGCTTGCCAGTCACTGTATGCTTGTTTTATTACCCATTCTCCAATTTCCGATATCAAGCCAGTTTCTTCTGCTAATGGAATAAAATTATTAGGTGCTATTAATCCTAATTCTCTATCTCGCCAACGAATTAATGCTTCAAAACCAATAATATTTCCATGGTTAATATCAACTTGAGGTTGATAATGAAGTTCGAACTCTGATGAATGGATGGCTTGTTTTAATTTGTTTTCAAGGATAAGTCGATTATGCGCTTTTTCGTTCATTTCTTGCTGGTAAAATTGGAAGTTGTTCTTGCCCTCTTCTTTTGCATGGTACATGGCCAGATCGGCGTTTCTTAATAGTGCTTGTGAGTCAGAACCGTCTTGTGGAAACAATGCAATACCAATGCTAGACGAGACGGATATTTGCTTGCCAGAAAGAGTAATTGGATTTCTGAGTTTGGTTAAAATGGTATTCGCAATATTGGTGATGCAGTCTTCACCTTTTATACCGCTCACGACTAGTGTGAACTCATCTCCGCCTAATCGGGCGACGGTATCTTCCGCTCGCACACTTTGTTTTAAAATTTCAGATACATGCTGTAATAAAATGTCGCCATAATCATGACCAAGAGAGTCATTGACGGTTTTAAAATTATCTAAATCACAGAGTAATACCGCGGCCAATTCGTTATGTCTTTTGGCGCTGATAATATCGTGTTCAAGTCGGTCCATTAATAAACGTCTATTGGCGAGTTTTGTGAGCGGGTCATAAAAGGCCAGTTTTTTAATTGTCTCTTGAGCTTCATGAAGTTTGGAGTTATCAGCCGAGGTTGAAACAAAGTGAGTAATCTCGCCAGTATCGTTTTTAATGGGCGAAATGGATTGCATAGCCCAAAAGACTTCTCCATTTTTTTTACAGCTTAATATTTCGCCCCGCCAGCCTGTTCCTTCATGTAAGTTCTGCCAAATTTTATCGAGAGTGTCATCGTTGCCTGCTTTTATAATGGATATTTTTTCTCCTAAAATCTCTTCTTCGTTATAGCCTGTAAGAGCTGTGAATCTTGGGTTTACATATTCTATATTTGTTTGTGTATCAGTGATAATGACGGCGTCTTCGCTTTGTTCTAGGGCGCTTGATAATTTCCTGATTGTGGTTTCGGCCTGCAGCTTAAGTTGAGCTTGTTCGATATGAAAAAGAGCGGCGCTTATGTCACCACTTAAGCTGCTTAATAGTGATAGCATTTCGGCATCAAAAACCCCTTCTTGGGTTGAATATAATGCAAATGCTGCAATTACTTGGTTGTTTATGATGAGTGGTACGGCTGCTAATGAGGCATACCCGCGTTCAATTGCGGCGGCTCTCCATGGGGCGAAATCAGGGTCGGTTTTAACGTTGTTAACGCAGGCGACCTTCTTCATTCGTGAGGCAATGCCAACGGGCCCTTTTGACCATTCGGAGTCATCAATGCGCATTTTCATTTCTCGAAAATAGCCACTTTCAGCTCCGGCTATGTAGGTTGGTTGTACTGATAGCCCTTTAATGAATCCGATCCAAGCCATTTTAAACCCACCGTGTTCAACGGCAATGTCACAAATTTTCTGAAGCAATATGTTGCGGTCTGGTGTGCGGGCAATTACTTGGTTTGAGTGACTTAAAACTCGGTATAGACGGTTGAGGCTGGCAAATTTTTCCTCGGCGCGTTTTCGAAAGGTGATGTCTCTTAGTGTGTGTACCATTGCAGTGTGTTCATTATTGCCATGGATACCTGAGAGGTTTGCTTCATACCACTGTTTGCGGGTTTTATCTTCGTATTCAAATCCTTGCAATGGAATTTTGGCACCTATGGCTTTGCAAATAGGGCATTCTGATTTACTGATTAATTTGGGGTGGAGGATATCGTGACAATCTGCCCCCATAACTTGGGTATTTGAGTTATCTCTTACTACCTTATTAGCTTTGTGTATGATTCCAAGATCGTCTATTACAACGGTTGCATCAATTGTTACATCGTATGAATTTACTATTTGAGTAAGGCTTTTGAATGGTTTCAAAAGGGATGACTTTATTAACGCAAAATAGATCGCCCAGAATGAGAGCAGTTTAAATAGGTGCCCAAATACGATTGGAAGCTCACCTAAACCTGAATAGAGTGTGAAACAAAGCTCTGCAAAAATGGTCAATATGATCGATATTAACAATAGGCTCTTTGTACTCGCTTCAATCTTGGACTGTTTTTTAATAAAGCCAACTATCGCAAGCCCTAATACTAAAATGATAATGTATTCACTTGTGATCTTTACGGGTGTTAAGCCTTCGCCTGGAATGTACATTTGAGGAAGTTGATCAGTAAATGCAGCTGTAATTGCTAGGGTAGAAATGACGCCTAAACAAATGAACAGAGGGGTAGGCTTAATTTTGTGCCTCAGCACGATGGGAGCCGTTAATAATAAAAATGACTCTAAATATCGTGCAATGATCCATAGCTGTATCGTTAAGCCACCTGTGGTGTCGGAAAGAATGACAACGTTCTTAAAGCTTAATGTGTGCAATAGATCGATGACGCCTATCCAAAAGTATCCACAACCAAGGAAAAGCAAAACACGGTTGTGTGAGAACTTAAATGTGTGCCAGGCAATAATAAAGCTCATGATGGCAATGCCAATGGCGAACAATTCGGCCAGTGTATGAAAGAGCGCCATATTGATTTGGCTGATGGGGAGCAGAATTAGGCAGGTGAGAAAGGGGATTAGCCAGTGTTTGTGGGCCTTTTTGAGCTGAATAAAGCCTTGCTGTTCATCTGTTTTCATTGTGACGTGCTCAGGCCTTGGCAACAAAGAATTTTTAACCCCTTAATTATAGCACTTGCCTTTAACTCAAGCGGTTCAGAGGCGTATTAGCTGTTTGCAGGCTTTAGTAAGGTGGTGCTTGTGATTGCCGCTTTAAGGTAATTGGCCTTGTTGTATTTGTGTTAGTTATTTAAAGGTGGATGAAGTCCCTATGGGAACTGATCGGCATTTTTAGTTTGGAGCACTTGTGACCTTGCAAATCTGTATTAGGCTTATGAGAATTAGGCAGTAGTATCGTGAGGTCACATGATGATCCTATATATTCTCATTACGTTGGTGTGCACTGTGGGCTTGTGCGTGGCGGCGTATCGCTTCTTTTCCCATCGCATTGAGCATTTCCAGCTGAGTTTGGATGATGGCCGCGGCTATTATTTAATTAGCATGCTGGTGATCGCGTTTTTTGGCTCTTCTTTGTCTTATTTTGTGGGGGGCTTTTTTGGCTTTGATCAAAATGACTCTCAGCAGCAGTTATTGACGGCGGCTATCTTATTGAATGCCGTGGTGGCGTTGTTAGGGCTTACTTACGGCCTGGTCTCCTTTAAAGAAGGGGAGCGTTACTAGGTCACGTTTAAACGTGTCCTTGAAACTGGATGGAATAGGCATTATTTGGGTGGTAGGGCACTGGTGGCTCTAACCACCTTTTTTGTATGCGGGCCTTTTAGCTTCTAAACCGCAGCATCCCTACTCCGTCTAACCGCTATCGCTATTTACTTTGAATTAGCCGTAGAAATTCTGGATTTACCTCTGTATAATCCCGCGCCATCGTTTCCCCGAACGAAGCCCTAACACTGTGTTGCTCCAATTGGATAACCCGGTTGTTGTAGGTAACATGCTGATTAGGCGGAAGAAGAAATATTATGAAAACATATACTGCAAAACCCGAGAGTGTTAAACGCGAGTGGTTTGTTATTGATGCTGAGGGCGAGACCCTTGGTCGTCTAGCGACTTTGGTTGCTTCTTACCTACGTGGTAAGCACAAGCCTGAGTACACTCCTCACGTTGACACTGGCGACAACATCATCGTTATCAATGCTGATAAAGTAGCGGTAACAGGTGCTAAAGCGCTAGGTAAGATTTACTACCGTCACACTGGTTACCCTGGTGGCCTACGTGAAATGAACTTCACTGACCTTCAGGCACGTAAGCCTGGTCGTGTTGTTGAGCTAGCTGTAAAAGGCATGCTTCCTAAGAACCCTCTTGGTCGTGCAATGTTCACCAAGTTGAAAGTGTATGCTGGTACTGAGCATCCACACACTGCACAACAACCAAAAGAACTTAAGGTTTAAGGGGCTTATAATATGTCTGCAACTCAGAACTATGGCACTGGTCGTCGTAAGTCTTCTAAGGCACGTGTATTTTTACGTCCTGGAACTGGCAAAATCGTAATCAACAAGCGTTCTCTTGAAGAATACTTTGGTCGTGAAACTTCACGCATGGTAGTTCGTCAGCCGCTTGAGCTTACAGAAAACACTGAAAACTTCGACTTGTACATTACCGTTGCTGGTGGTGGTGCTTCTGGTCAAGCTGGTGCGATTCGTCACGGTATTACTCGTGCTCTTATGGAATACGATGAGACTCTACGTCCTTCTCTACGTGCAGCGGGTTATGTAACTCGTGATAGCCGTGAAGTTGAACGTAAGAAAGTTGGTCTACGTAAAGCACGTAAGAAGCCTCAGTTCTCAAAACGTTAATTCGTTTTTGGACTGTTTGGTCGGAAAAGCGCTCAGATGTTTCATCTGGGCGTTTTTTTTACCTAAAAAACAATAAGTTAGCTCAACAAATATATGCATTAATTGACATGGCTTCTTGTAAGGGCTTTGACAATTCATTACTATTTGTGCCGATTTTTTTACGCAGATCCTCCGTTTGTGCTTTAGTTACAGGATGGTTGGCAAAAATTGGCCCATTACGGCTGTTGTGTTGGTGGTATCAGCATGCAAAAGTAGCCGAAAATGGACTCAAGCTGCACAGAATTCAAAAAGTTGATGGGAGAATGCCAGAATGAGCAATGATGGCGTAAATAATGGCCGACGCAGCTTCCTTATCGCAACTACTGCGGTAGGTGGTGGTGTTGGCGCAGTGGGTATCGCGGTACCGTTTGTGAAGTCTTGGGCTCCAAACGAAAAAGCGAAAGCAGCTGGTGCACCTGCAAAAGCGGATATTAGTAAAATTGAAGCTGGTGCAATGATCACTGTTGCATGGCGCGGTAAGCCAATTTACATCGTACGTCGTACTGATGAAACGGTTGGTTTATTAGAAGGTTTGGCTCCAGACCTTAAAGATCCAGATAATTTAGATAAAGGTCAGCAGCCTGCTTATGCTGACAATATTCAGCGCTCTCGTAAGCCTGAAATTGCTGTAATCGAAGGTGTATGTACTCACCTTGGTTGTGCACCTAAGTTTTTCCCTGAAGTGAAGCCTCAGCCATTCCAAGAAGACTGGAAGGGTGGTTTCTTCTGTCCTTGTCACGGTTCTCGCTTCGATTTGTCTGGCCGAGTATTTAATGGCTCTCCAGCTGCGAAAAACTTACCAGTTCCACCTCATTCTTACTTGGATGAAAACACCCTGATTATTGGTGTTGATGAGGAGAATTCATAATGAGTAAACTTCAAGACTTTATGGGCTGGATTGACGATCGTCTTCCGGTAACCGTTACGTTCGAAAAGCATATGTCTAAGTACTATGCGCCAAAGAACTTCAACTTTTGGTACTTCTTCGGCGTATTTTCTATGCTGATGCTGGCTAACCAGATCCTTACGGGTGTTTGGTTGACCATGTCTTATACTCCTACAGCAGAGCAGGCATTTGCTTCTGTTGAATACATCATGCGTGATGTTGAGATGGGTTGGTTGATTCGTTACTTGCATTCAACCGGTGCTACTTTCTTCTTCCTTGTTGTTTATATGCATATGTTCCGTGGCCTAATGTACGGTTCATACCAAAAGCCTCGTGAGCTTATTTGGATTTTCGGCATGGCAATCTACTTGATGCTTATGGCTGAAGCCTTTATGGGTTACGTACTACCTTGGGGTCAAATGTCTTACTGGGGTGCGCAGGTTATTCTGTCTATCTTCGGTGCATTGCCTGTGATTGGTCCAGACCTAGTTGAATGGGTTCGTGGTGACTTCTTACTATCAGGTATTACTCTAAACCGTTTCTTCGCTTTACACGTTATTGCATTGCCGCTTGTTATTGTTGCCTTGGTTATCCTGCATATCCTAGCGCTACACGAAGTGGGTTCTAACAACCCTGACGGTGTAGATATCAAAAAATATAAAGATGAAGAAGGTCGTCCTTTAGACGGTGTACCTTTCCACCCTTATTACACTGTGCATGACATGGTGGGTATCGTTGTCTTCTTGTTCGTATTCTGCTTTGTATTGTTCTTCTTCCCAGAAGGTAACGGTTACATGCTTGAGCACGCTAACTTCGAAGAAGCTAACGGTCTGAAAACACCTGAGCACATTGCTCCAGTATGGTACTTCGGTGCGTTCTACACGATTCTTCGTGCGATTACGTTCGACATTGGTCCGATCAACTCTCAGCTTGGTGGTGTAATTGCCATGGGCGGCGCCATCGCAATTCTATTTGCATTGCCTTGGTTAGATCGTAGTCCTGTTAAATCATGGCGCTATAAAGGTTGGATTTCTCGTATCAACCTTGTTGTGTTCGCGATTTTCTTTGTGCTACTAACATGGTTGGGTACTAAGCCGGCTTCTGGCTTGTATCAGATCCTTGGTCAAATCGGCACGCTGATTTACTTTGCATGGTTCATTACATTGCCATACATTTCAGCGAACGAAAAAACCAAGCCAGTACCAGAGAGGGTTTAAGGCCATGAAAAAGTTAATTGCAATTATGTTTGCCATTATGCCAGCCTTTGCTTTTGCAGCTGGCGGTGGTGTTCCTCTAGATGACATGAAAGTGGATCTAGAAGACAGCGCTTCTATGCAGCGCGGTGCGAAATATTTCGCTAACTACTGCATGGGTTGTCACAGCACTAAGTTTGCACGTTATAACCGTGTGGCACGTGACTTAGGTATTTCTGAAGAGTTAATGGAAGAAAACCTAATGTTCGCTGAGACGCGTATCGGTAACCTAATGGAAATCGCTATGCGCCCTGAAGACTCTAAAAAATGGTTTGGTGCAACGCCTCCTGACCTGACTTTGGTGGCTCGTGTACGTGGTGCTGATTGGTTATACACCTATCTCCGTAGCTTCTACGCTGATCCTTCTCGTCCATACGGCGTGAACAATGCTGTATTTAAAGATGTGGGTATGCCTCACGTTCTTGAAGGTCTGCAAGGCAAGCAAGTGAAAGGTACTGCTCCAGTTGTTGTGGGTTTCGATCCACTAACAGGTCAAGAGTTGTCTGAAGATAAAGACGGTGTTCTGTTTCTTGAGAAAGAAGGTGAGCTAAACGCCAAAGAGTTTGATAAAGCCGTTGCGGACTTAACAAACTTCTTAGTTTACATGGCAGAGCCTATGGCGCTTGAGCGTCAAAATATCGGTTTCTGGGTTCTATTGTTCCTGGCGATCTTCTTTATTCCGGTTTACTATTTGAACCGTGAATTCTGGCGCGACATTCATTAATAGCGAGTTTTAGCTGTTAATGAAAAAAGGCCCTAGCAGAAATGCTGGGGCTTTTTTTATACCTGTAGAAAAAGCTGTGCTGGCGGTGCATGGGTATTGGCTGTTTGGGTGTGGATAACCTGATTGTCATAATGCTGAGGTAGTTTGAGTGACTGGCTTGGATTTTAGTGGGCGAGAGTTGCCAAATTGTAGATTGGTCCCTTAAAACTGTTTCATTGTTATGGCATTCGGGCATATAAATCCCCCAAAACTAAACGGTTGGTGTATAATCGCGAACCGATTTTTATATTTTCAAGGTGAGGAAAATCCCTATGGGTGTAGTAGCCAAGCGCTCTTCCATGACCTTCTTTTCTGATGGTGCAGACCATTATTGTCATCGCGTTCGTATCGTGTTGGCTGAAAAAGGTGTGGCTGTTGAGATCAATGATGTTGATCTGGAAAACATGCCAGAGGATTTAGCAACTCTTAATCCTTATAACACAGTACCGACTTTATTAGACCGTGAGCTGGTTTTATATGAACCAGGCATCATGATGGAATACTTGGATGAGCGTTTTCCTCATCCTCCTTTACTGCCTGTTTATCCGGTAGCGCGTGCAGAGAGCCGTTTATGGCTTTACCGTATTCAGCGCGATTGGTGCACGCTTGCTGATATTATTTTAGCGGCTAAAGATCCAGAAGCTGTGGCAGCGGCACGTAAAGAATTGCGTGAAAGCTTAATTAGCACTTCTCCGATCTTTTCTGAAAAGCCTTATTTCATGAACGACGAGTACAGCATTGTCGATTGTGTAACAGCACCGCTATTGTGGCGTTTACCTGTAATGGGTATCGACTTGCCAGAGAAGCAGTGTAAAGACTTGTTTGAATACATGGAGCGCTTGTTTGAGCGTGAATCCTTCCAAGCAAGCTTGTCAGAAGCCGAACAGGAAATGCGTGAATGACTCCGTCTCGCCCATATTTAATGCGCTCGTTGTTCGAGTGGATTTTAGATAATGATTCCGCGCCATATGTATTGGTAGATGCCAATATTATGGGCACTCAGGTGCCGCTGGAATATGTGAATGATGGGCAGATCGTGCTAAATATTAGCCCGGGTGCGGTACGTGATTTATTGATCGACAACGAAGCCATGAGTTTTAATGCTCGCTTTGCTGGTGTGACACAAAACGTATACGTGCCGATTGTGGCGGTATTGGCAATTTATGCAAAAGAAACTGGTGAAGGAATGGTATTTGGAAATGAGGCAGGCGCCCCTGATCCGAATGAGCCTCCTCCAGGTGCTAAAGCAAAATTGACGGCGGTAAAACAAGAGCCAAAAGAAAAAGCAGAAAAGCCAGCTGGCCGACCTTCTTTATCTATTGTGAAATAACCTTTATTTCCTTGTTTTAAACTCATAAAAAAACCCGCTTAACCAAAAGTTAAGCGGGTTTTTTTATGAGTAGCATTATCAAATAAAGCCTATTCCATTGGGCCAAATAATTGCCAATCAATAAAGTCACATAAGCAGTGAATGCCCAGAAGGTGAACTTCTTGAATGCGCGCGGTGACATTGCTTGGTACGCGGATTTCCATATCGTCAGCGGTTAATAGAGCGGCCATGTCGCCACCGTCTTTACCGGTAAGTGCCACAACACGCATTTCGCGATCATGAGCAGCTTTGATTGCCTGAATCACGTTGGCGCTGTTACCACTTGTAGAAATAGCTAATAAGATGTCTGTGTTATTGCCTAGGGCTAAAATCTGTTTAGAGAAAATTTCGTTGTAGTGGTAATCGTTGGCAATCGACGTCAGCGTTGAGCTGTCTGTGGTTAGCGCAATAGCCGGTAAGCTTGGGCGCTCGCGTTCAAAGCGGTTTAATAATTCTGATGAGAAGTGTTGGGCATCGCCAGCGCTGCCGCCATTACCACAGGTTAAAATTTTGCCGCCTGCTAATAGGCTTTGTACCATCATTTCACCAGACTGCTCAATGCTTGGGGCTAATACGTCCATAGCGCGCTGTTTGGTATCAATGCTGTCTTGAAAGTGCTGGGTAATGCGTTCTTGAAAATGCATACAAACGTCTCTTATTTTTTGACAAGCTTACCCATGCGTTAACCGAAATTCCAGTCAGGCAAAGGCATTCTTAATCCACTGTATCTGTTCATTATTCCCCATGGCAATCACATCAAAGCGACAGCTTGGAGGGTTGTTGCCGAACTCTTGCTGTAAATATGACAAGGCGGCTTTAATTAATTTGTTCTGCTTTGCATGATTAACACTGGCGGCTGCACCGCCAAATGAATCGTTTTGGCGAAAGCGTACTTCAATAAATACCAGTTGTTCTTGATCAAGCATAATGAGGTCTATTTCCCCCACTTTAAAGCGCACATTGCGCGCTTTAAGCTTTAGACCTTGTTTTAATAAATATTGCTGAGCAAGGTCTTCATATTCTTTGCCAATTTTTATTTTGTCAGTATTGGCGGCCTTTTTAGTGAGTTTCTTAAAGGCGGCTTTGGCTGTCCACATGGCCGATAAATCCCTGTATTTTGTGCGCCATGCCTTTTGTGAATTTCGCAAAAGGTAGGGTGCGAACGATCTGTCCATGATCGTCCATGCTAAGTTGTCCGGTTTGCCCTGAAAGCTGGCTTTGTTTTAATACTTTTATTTGTACTAGGCGCGGGTAAAGTTGAAATGCATCTGCGCCCAATGCGTAAAGTCTGTCTAGGCCGCCTTTTGCCCGTGGCCATAATTTTTTAATGTTGTTACGCAGTTTGTTTTTTTCCAGCATCCAAGGGATGTCACAAAACACCACGTTTTCTAAATCGCGGTCTTTGCTGCGCGATGGAGAGCCTGAATATATTTGGCTGGTGCCGATCATTGGAATGTCTTTGGCAAAGTTAAATGCCAGTGTAGGTTTAATCTGACGCGCTTGTTTAGGCAAGGCAGCTACAAATATAAAGTCCACATCTTGGCGGCGGCGTGCTTGGAATTCCAGTGGTTGGTCTAGCTGTTTGCGTAATTTACGTTTGCGGCGCTCGCTATCATCAATGGAAAATAAGCGGCTAATTACTCGGTTGTAGTCGCCTTTGCCAGAGAAAAATTGAGCTTCAATAAGTTGCCCGCCAAGGCCTTGCCAAGTTTCACTGAAACGTTTGAAAACACGCTCGCCCCATTGCCCTTTTGGCATAAGTGCCACCGCGTTTTGGTAGCCCTGTTGGCGTGCATAGTGAGCAGCTAATTCGGCTTCGTCTTCTACGGCTAAACCAAATTGAAATAATAAATCAGGGTTTTCATCGTAATCGCGTTTGCCATAATTAAGAGCCAGTGTGGGTGCTGGTAGGCGGCTTTCTTGTTGTAGGCGTTCAACGTTGTGCTTAGACAGTGGGCCGATAACCAATTCGTTACCATCTAAAATGGCTTGTTTGTATAGCTCCCAAAAATCTTTGGTTTTGGCTGTGTCATAGATTTGAATCTCAGGCACTTGAGCGCCGGCTTTTTGTGCTTGGTAATACGCCGCTAATAAACCATCACGAATGGCTTTGCCGGTTACCGCTAGTTTGCCACTAAGTGGAATCATCAGGGCAATGTATTTGGCTTTGTTTTGTACGTACATTTCTAACTGATCAAGGCCGCCAGGCAAATCTTTGGCAGCTGGGTGGTTGTTGTACTTCACTTGCCATTTACGCAATGTGGCCAGTTGTTTATCTAGATTGATTTGGTTGCGCTTGATAATAAGTGCAAGCTCAAGCCAGCCTTTAAATACATGGGTGTTGCTTTTTTGTGCAAAGTCGCTGATTTTATTTTCTTCGGCTAATAACAAGCTAGACCAGATAGCTTGGTGGTTAATCAGGTATAGTTCGTCAACTAGTGCGCCGGACAAAAACATGCGCTCGCGGGCGCTGGCAATGAACTCTGCTTTTAGGTGTAGGGCGTCGGCTCGTAAAAAACCGGCTGCGTGATGAGGAAGGTTAGGCAGTTGCGAAAACGCACCGCTGGGTACGGCATTTAAAGCGGTAAGGGCGGCTTCACCGCGACCAAGGGCTACAGCCAGTTGGGCGCTTAACCAATAAAAGTAGATGGTCTCGTTTTCGCTTAGGCTATAAACATCCAGTGCCACTAGCTGATCTTCGGCGTCCACTAATCTGCTATTGGCGATTAGGGAGTCGATAGCGGATAATGCCATGTGGCCGGAGATGGTAAGCTGTTCTTGTTGCACGTGTTTTTTCACAGGTGCAGAGCAACCGGCCAATATGGCCAGAACAATGAAAATTCCTAAACGAACATTCAACATAATCACATTAATAGTTACAAATTCATAAGGCGAAGCATTATGGCAGAAAATCAGCTCTATGTGGTGGCAACACCCATAGGAAATTTGGCTGATATCACATCTCGAGCAATTGAAGTGCTTACGAGTGTGGATATTATCGCTGCCGAGGATACTCGTCACACCAAGCGTTTGTTAAATCACTTGGGTATACAAAAGCCATTGATGGCGGCTCATGATCACAATGAGTCCCAAGCGGCAGGTCAGATTCTAAATAAATTGAATGAAGGGCTGAATGTGGCCTTGGTCAGTGATGCGGGAACCCCGTTGATTGCTGACCCTGGTTTTCATGTGGCCAAGCATGTAGCGGATGCAGGCTTTGATATTGTGCCTATACCTGGTGCGTGTGCGGTGATTACTGCGTTAAGTGGTGCGGCATTGCCCACAGACCGCTTTATATTTGATGGTTTTTTACCGCCTAAAAGCTCGGGCCGCCGCCAGTATTTTGCGTCTATTAAGCATGAAGAGCGCACTATGGTGGTTTATGAGTCTCCTCACCGTATTTTAGATAGTTTAGAAAACTTATCTGAAGAGTTGGGTGGCGATAAAGAGCTGGTAGTGGCTCGAGAGCTGACCAAAACCTTTGAAACCTTTTTGCGAGGTTCGGTAGATGAGATTCGCGCCATAATGGAAGCGGACCATAACCAGAAAAAAGGCGAGTTTGTGGTGATGATTCGCGGTGCTGCGGCTCGTAAAAAGCTAGAAGTGAGTCAGGAAGCGTTGGATTTAACCTTGTTGCTTGCCACTGAGTTACCCCTTAAAAAAGCAGCGGCCCTTGCGGCCACTCATACGGGTTATAAAAAGAATCAGTTGTACCAATTAGCATTGGAAAACAAGGAATAAAAATACGCTTTCTTGGTGTGAGTTAAATGAATCGTAAGAACAGTAGATTTGATTGGCTGGCACTGGAAAATAAAGACGATTAAGCCATGAATGGCTTGACCTGATTGGTCTAAAGCGTATCCTTGGCGGCGCAGAGGGTCAGGCAATCGCCGCTTGAATCGGCCATTAGGAAGAGAAGTGAGTTTAGAACCTTACTTTGTTGACGCTTAATGGTGTTTTTCTTGGGGAGGAAAGTCCGGGCTCCAGAGGGCAGGGTGCCAGATAACGTCTGGGTAGCGCGAGCTAACAGCCAGTGCAGCAGAGAGTAAACCGCCGATGGCTTTTTCTATTCGTAGAGGGAGCACAGGTAAGGGTGAAAGGGTGCGGTAAGAGCGCACCGCGCGACTAGAAATAGTTCGTGGCACGGTAAACCTCACTCGGAGCAAGACCAAATAGGTTCCCATATGGCGCGGCCCGCGTTGGGAACGGGTAGGTCGCTTGAGCCTTATAGCGATGTAAGGCCTAGATGAATGATTGCCCCCATTTTTAATGGTGACAAGACCCGGCTTATAGACCCTCTGCAACTTTTTTTCTTCTTTTGTATTCCAAATTTCCTATAGGGCTAACTGCCTTTCTTAATTATCTTTGATTGCGTTATTTTAACGTGGCTTGTTCTGTCTTCTTATTTCTTTCTGGGCCTTTATTGATGGGGCGTTTGGCGCTTATCACCTTGATTTAATGCTGTTCTGTTTCTATAGTGTGTGAAAGTGTCATATTGTGGAAAAAAGTGGGTTAAATGTTTAGAGGCGTGCACAACATTAATCTTGATGCCAAAGGCCGAATGGCTGTGCCTGCCCGTTTCCGTGACTCACTCATGCAAGATGATCAAGGTGCCTTAGTGGTCACCATTGATACTGAAGAGCGCTGTTTGTTGGTTTACCCATTAAAAGAATGGGAGCCCATTCAGGCTAAATTAGAAGCACTGCCGAGTTTTAACCCGGCTGCTCGCAGAATTCAGCGTCTGATTATCGGTCATGCCACGGATGTGGATCTAGATGGTAATGGCCGTATTCTATTGCCAGCCCCGTTACGAGAGTACGCTGGGCTTGAAAAAAAGATGGTCATGATGGGGCAAGGCAATAAATTTGAGCTGTGGGATGAAGCCCATTGGCAAGAATGCCGAGAAAGTTACCTTGTTGCCATGCGCGATGATCAAGACTTACCTGAAGAATTGTTAAATATATCCTTATAAATCCCTGCATAAGATTCAATGATAGGGGATAATGCGCCACGCCTTAACCATTAGTGAAGATTGTAATGAGTGAACATATAACCGTACTGCTAAATGAAGCTGTGGATGCATTAGTGATTGATGCAGATGGGCTATATGTGGATTGCACATTTGGTCGTGGTGGCCACAGCCGCCTGATTCTTGAGCGCTTAAGCGAAAAGGGTCGTTTAATCGGCATCGATAAAGACCCAAGAGCCATTGCGGTGGCCAATGAATTAGCTGAAAAAGACAGTCGCTTTCAAATCTGTCACGGCAGCTTTGCTGATATGCAGCAATGGATCAGCGAGCACAGCGAAGGTCGACCGGTTGCCGGCATATTGATGGACCTTGGGGTGAGTAGTCCTCAGCTTGATGAAGCGGAGCGTGGTTTTAGCTTCATGAAAGACGGCCCTCTGGATATGCGCATGAATACCCAGGACGGTGAAACCGCTGAATCATGGATTGCTCGCGAAAAAGAAGAGAATATTGCAGACGTGCTTTATCAGTTTGGTGAAGAGCGTTATAGCCGCCGATTGGCAAAAGCCATTGTTAATCGTCGTACCATTGAGCCATTTACGCGCACCCTAGATTTAGCATCGGTTATTAAAGAAGCGCACCCTAAGTGGGAAAAAGGCAAGCATCCAGCCACTAAAAGCTTTCAGGCCATGCGTATTTACCTAAATAACGAATTAGGAGATTTAACCGATGGATTGGAAAGAGCCACTGATTTATTAGCAAAAGATGGCCGTTTGGTGGTGATCAGTTTCCATTCTTTAGAAGACCGTATGGTTAAGCGTTTTATTCGCGACAAAGAAAAAGGCCCGCAATTACCGCCTGATATTCCAATTATGGAAAAAGATTTTCCAATTATCATCAAACATGTTGGTAAGGCTGTTAAGCCAAGCAAGCAAGAAGTTGAAGATAATATTCGCTCACGCAGTGCCATTATGCGTATTGCGCAAAAGCAGCTGTAATAGAGAGCGTTAAATGAGCCCTAGACTGCAATTTAATATTTCTATGTTGCTTGTTTTAATGTGTGCATTGGCCGTGGTGTTTACCAGTTTTCATCATCGACAACTGGCCCGTCAATGGCAGGTGTTGGGCGAGAGTCATAATACATTGCAAGAAGAATATGGTCGTTTGATGCTGGAATACAGCACACTGGCGGCACCTAGTCGGGTTGAGTCATTCGCCCGACAAAAACTGTATATGCAGTTTCCTGATAAAAGTAATACTCGCATCATTCAGTTTTCAAACGAATAAACGTTAGCACCTAAAAAATAATAAAACGTAAAGTATGAGTAATAAAAACCAATACCAGGCAGGCTTAAAAAACTGGCGCCATTACCTCGTAATGTTGTGCGGCTTAGGCCTGTTTGCGGTTTTATTATTGCGTTTATTGCAGCTGCAAATTTTAGAAACCGATTTTTTACAACATGAAAGTAACAAGCGTACAGTACGAGATCACAGTTTAAGTGCCTATCGCGGTATGATTGTAGATCGCAATAATGAGCCACTTGCGGTGAGTACACCGGTTAAAAGTATCTGGCTTAACCCCAAGCAAATCTTACAAGACAAACCGGATGTTTCAGCATTGGCGGCTTTGCTGAATGTATCGGCCACCTCTTTAGTTAAAAAAATTCAAAAAAACAAACATAAAGAATTTATTTACCTGCAGCGTCACATGAATCCTGTTCAGGCAAATAAAATCAAAAAATTGAATATGGCAGGGGTCGGCTTAAAGCAAGAATTTAAACGATTTTACCCTGCAGCCGAAGTGACAAGTCATGTGGTGGGTTTTACCAATATTGATGAGGCTGGCATAGAGGGTATTGAATTAGCTTTTGATCAATGGCTGCAAGGCCAGCCGGGTAAAGGCCGTGTTATTAAGGATCGCCTAGGGCGCTTAGTAAAAGATTTAGGTGTGGTTGAACCGGCACAAGCGGGCAACGAACTTACTTTAAGTTTGGATTTACGCCTGCAATATCAAGCTTATCGTGAATTAAAAGCGTCTGTTCAGCAGCATGGGGCTAAAGCGGGTTCTCTGATTATGGTGGACACAGAAACCGGCGAAATTTTGGCCTTGGTAAACCAGCCTGCGTTTAATCCCAATAATCGCTCTGAATTAAAAGCCGCCACAGTTCGAAATCGTACTATTACAGACATGTTCGAACCGGGCTCTACTGTTAAGCCCTTTACCGTGGCTGCCGCACTTTTGTCGGGTAACGTTTCTAAAGAATCCATTGTTGATACACATCCAGGGTTCTTACGTTTAGAAAATAAAACCATTCGTGATCACAGAAATTACGGCAAGTTAGATATTACTGAAATTTTAACGCGCTCAAGTAACGTGGGTGTGAGTAAGTTGGCATTGCAAATGGGCGGTGAAAACCTGTGGCACTTTTATCGTCAGCTAGGATTAGGCGGACCTGTTGGTTTAGGTTTGCAAGGTGAAAACGGTGGCAAGGTTGCCGTTGGCAATAACAAATGGGGTCCGTTAGAAAGCGCAACCTTATCCTACGGTTATGGGTTAGCTGTTACGCCGTTGCAGCTGGCGCAGGCTTATCAGGTATTAGCCAATGACGGTATTAAACAGCCTTTAACATTGTTACGCCGCCAACCCAGTGAACTAACCCAAGGTAAACAAGTATTGCCTAAAGCCATCGCAAACGATGTGGTAAAAATGCTGCAAACCGTGGTGGGACCAAAAGGCACCGCTAGACGCGCTAAAGTTGATGGTTATTTGGTGGCAGGTAAAACCGGTACAGTGCACAAAGTGGGCAGTGAAGGTTATAAAGATGAAAGTTATCTTTCATTGTTTGCAGGTATTGCCCCTGCGGATGACCCAAAAGTGGTGACCATTGTAGTGATTGATGAACCATCAGGCCGAGAGTATTACGGTGGTGAAGTGGCAGCGCCAATTTATTCTCGAGTGATGCAGTCCAGTTTACGTTTAATGAATGTATTGCCATCAGAAAGCATTGAAAACGTAGCGTTAGGTGGTTTGTTATGATTAACGTTAATCAAACCTTATCTGATTTTTTAATAAAAAACTTTGAAGCTAATTTAGTAAAGAGCATCAGCGACAAGCAGATTGATGGCGTGACTATCAAACACCTTTGTTTTGATAGCCGCGAAGTGAAAGAAGGTGATGCATTTGTGGTGCTGCCGTCTGTGGCTGGTAACGAACAAGAGTATGTGGATAAAGCCACAGCTCAAGGCTGCAAGTTAATCATTACACAGCAAGCGTTTGAAAATGTAACCGTGCCTGCGGTATTGGTTGCTGATGTTATGGATTGGGCGGGGCAATTTCTTAAACGCTATCATCAGAAAAAAACTCAAGCACTTAATGTCATGGGTATAACCGGTACAAACGGTAAGTCGTCTATTAGTTTTTATCTGGCTCAATTATTAAATGAATTAGAGCGAGTTAATAATCCAGAGAAAAACAATTCAGGAATAAATAAACAAGCTTGTGCGGTGATGGGTACATTAGGTTATGGCCCTTGGGATCAGTTAAAAGCCACGGGTATGACAACTTTACCCCTTGAAAAGCTACATGCTGCTTTATCTGAATTAAGTGAAAATTTTGCGCATGTGGCCATAGAGGTGTCTAGTCACGGGCTTGAGCAAAAGCGTTTGAGTGGTGTTGAATTTTCATTGGCTGTGTTTAGTAATTTAAGCCGTGACCATCTTGATTATCACGGAACAATGGCAGCTTACGGTGCTGAAAAAGCCAAACTGTTTCAGTGGCCCACATTGCAGAATGTTGTGATTAATATTGATGACGCTTATGGCGCTCAATTAGCAGGCAATCTGCAACATGTGTCATGTATTAGTTATGGTAAAGATTCAAATGCCACGCTGCGTTTCACATTGGATGACATAGATAACGCAGGCTTAGTCATTAGTTTTTATTATCAGGGTCAGCAAGCCCAAACTAATGTGCCGCTATATGGTGAATTTAATGCCTATAACAGTGCGGCGGCATTAGCTTGTGCTTTAACCATGGGTTTTGAATTTGAACAAGCCGTGGCTGCTTTGCATGTGTTGATACCCGTAGAAGGGCGTATGATGCAGGTGCAATTAAAAGGCGATGTACCGCTTGTGCTGGTGGATTATGCCCATACACCAGATGCGTTAGAGCAGGTGTTAAAGTCTGTGCAGAGCCATTGTCAGGGTGAAATTCACTTGGTAGTCGGCTGTGGTGGTGATCGTGATCAAGGTAAGCGCCCATTAATGGCTAAAATTGCGGTGCAATTTGCAGATAAAGTTGTGTTTACCAGCGATAATCCGCGCAGCGAATCGCCTGAGAAAATCCTGCAAGATATGACGCAGGAATTAAGTGCAGAATTTGTACAAGAAGTTGATCGAAAAACAGCCATTGAATTAGCGGTTCTTCAGGCTGATGCAAATGATTTGGTGATCATTGCAGGCAAGGGTCATGAAGACTATCAAGAGATAAGTGGCCAGCGACTTTATTTTAGCGATAAAGCGGTGGCGTTAGAGGCATTGCAACACAAGCTGCAATTGGAGAAAACATTATGATTGGTACGGTGCGATTAGCCGAAGTAGCTGAATTTATTCAGGGTAAATACCGTGGTGCAAATGTTCCTTTTCAATTTGTGAGCATCGACACCCGCACTTTACAGCCTGGTGATTTATATGTGGCCTTGGTGGGTGAGCGCCTAGATGGTCATGAGTTTATTCAGCAAGCAATTGATAAAGGCGCCAGTGGCGTTTTAGTCAGTAAAAAAATAGATCACGATATTCCGTTTATTCAGGTTGAAGACACCACTAAGGCGCTTGGGCTTTTGGCGTTGTTTAATCGTGAAAAATTCAAAAAAGATTTAGTGGCCATTACCGGCAGTAGCGGCAAAACCACCATTAAAGGCATGATGGCCACGCTGTTGCGTCAGCAAAACGAAGTATTGGTAACCCGTGGCAATTTAAATAATCACATTGGTGCGCCACTAACCTTGCTGCGTTTAAATCACACATACGATTATGCCGTTGTAGAATTAGGCGCCAGTGCAGAAGGTGAAATTGCTTACACCGCTAATTTGGCTAAGCCAACTGTTTCTATTTTAACCAATGCAGAGGCCGCACATTTAGAAGGCTTTGGAGATATTGAAACCATCGCCCGCACTAAGGGTGAAATAATTGATGCTCTGGGTGAAAATGGTACTGCAATTTTAAATGCGGATAGTCCATATTTTGATCAGTGGAAGGCGCGAGCAGGCAATAAAAAGGTTATGAGCTTTGGCGAGAGTGTAAACGCCGATGTGCGAGCTGATAATATTGGCTTTAACGCCATGGGTTGCTGTGAATTTACATTGCACGCTAATGACGAGTCGCATCCTGTCTTTTTGAAAGTGATGGGTAAACATAATGTGTTTAATGCATTGGCATGTGCCGGTGCGTGTTTAGCGCTTGGCATGCCGCTGCCTTTAATTGTCTCTGGTTTGCAGGCATTTGAAGGGGTTGAAGGCCGTCTGATTGAAAAACCGGGTTTTGCGGGTAGCGCGGTGATTGATGATAGTTATAATGCCAATCCAGCGTCCGTGCGTGCGGCCATTGATGTATTAGGTACACGCAAAGGCCATAAGATATTTATTTTAGGTGATATGGCAGAGCTGGGTGTAGAAACTCAACTGGCTCACGCCGAAATGGGGGCTTATGCCCGCGAAGGGGACATAGATGAGTTTTATGCCCTTGGAGAGTTTAGTCGTCAGGCTGCGGATTCATTTGGGGATAACGCCCATTGGTTTGCAAGCCATGACAATTTGGTTCGATATTTAAAACAACAATTAAATTCAGATGTAACAGTTTTAGTTAAAGGCTCGCGCAGTGCACATATGGATCGCGTTGTAGCTGACATTATTACTGTTTAATAGATTATACACTTAGGGGAACTCAGCCATGTTGCTTTGGTTAGGGGAATATTTACAGCAGTTTCATGGCGGCTTTGCCGTTTTAAACTACTTATCGCTGCGTGCCATTTTTGCCACGCTTACTGCATTGGCCATCGCTTTATTGTTAGGCCCTTACGTCATTCGTAAGCTGCAAGAAAAGCAAATCGGACAAAGTGTTCGTGATGACGGGCCTAAGTCTCACCTAAGTAAGTCGGGTACGCCGACTATGGGTGGTGCATTGATACTGCTTGCCATCAGCGTGAGTACGTTATTATGGGGTAACCTATCTAACCATTACGTTTGGGTGGTTTTACTGGTTACTTTGACCACAGGTTTGGTGGGCTTTGTTGATGATTATCGCAAAGTTGTACAAAAGAATTCCCGCGGTTTACCCGCTCGTTGGAAAATGTTTTGGCAGAGTGTTATTGCATTAACAGCGGTTGTCTATCTTTATGCAACGGCGGCGGGTGCTGCTGAAACTACATTGATTATTCCTTTCTTCAAAGATATCGCGCTTGACCTTGGCGTGCTTTATATCGTGCTTGGCTACTTTGTTATTGTGGGCAGCAGTAACGCAGTGAACTTAACCGACGGCTTAGATGGCCTGGCGATTCTACCAACAGTAATGGTGGGTGGTGCTCTGGGTGCTTGCGCTTATTTAGTTGGCCATGTGAACTTTGCCGAATATTTATTTTTACCTTATCTAGAAGGCGTTGGCGAAGTGACCATATTCTGTGGTGCGTTAGTAGGCGCGGGCATCGGATTTTTATGGTTTAACACGTACCCTGCTCAAGTATTTATGGGTGATGTAGGCTCTCTAGCACTGGGTGCTGCACTAGGTGTGTTGGCCATTATTGTTCGCCAAGAAATATTGCTGTTTATTATGGGTGGTATTTTTGTTGCCGAAACAGTAAGTGTGATTTTGCAAGTGGCTTCTTTCAAAATGACAGGTAAACGTATTTTCCGTATGGCCCCATTGCATCACCACTTTGAATTAAAAGGTTGGCCAGAGCCGCGCGTTATTGTGCGCTTTTGGATCATTACTTTATTTTTAGTATTGATTGGAATGGCCACGTTAAAAATTCGATAAAAATACATCATTGAGTATTGATTTGGACATTATAAGTAGCGACCAGCAAAAAGTAGTAATAGGTTTAGGCAAGACGGGTTATAGCGTGCTTGCCTTTTTTGCTGAGCGCAATATAGATGTTGTTGTCATGGATACCCGTGAAGAGCCACCATTTGCTCAACAAGTTCGAGATAATTACCCTAACGTAAAAATGATTCTGGGTGGTTTAAATCAAGGTGTTTTATGTGGCGCCTCTCAAATTATATTAAGTCCTGGTCTTGCCCTTAGTACGCCAGAGATTAAAGCTGCAGTTGATCAAGGTGTGCCTGTTGTGGGTGATGTGCAAGTGTTTGCGGATCATGTCAAAGCACCGGTTATTGCTATTACAGGTTCTAACGCTAAAAGCACGGTAACCACCCTTGTGGGTGAAATGGCTAAACAGGCCGGTTTGAATACAGCCATTGGTGGTAATTTAGGTACCCCTGCGCTTGATTTAATTAATGATGATGTGCAGCTTTATGTGATGGAGCTGAGCAGCTTTCAACTAGAAACTACACCTGCTTTAAAAGCCAATGTGGCCACTGTATTAAATGTGAGCCCAGATCATTTAGATCGCTACGATAATAATTATCTTGCCTATCATCAGGCCAAGCATAAAATTTTTCTAGGTTGTGAACGTGTTGTTGTCAATAAAGACGATGCGCTTTCGGCTCCTATGATCAAAGACAAAACTCCTTCTACATCGTTTACCTTATCTAAACCCAGTTTGAATGAATTTGGCATCGTAGAAAAAGAAGGTGGACGCTATCTCGCTAAGTTTGATCAGCCTTTATTGGCATGCCGTGAATTAAAAATTAAAGGCAGCCATAACCAAAGTAACGCATTGGCTGCGTTAGCTTTAGGTGAGGCCGTAAACCTGCCGATGGCTTCGATGCTTGAAACCTTAAAAACCTTTCCTGGTTTAGAGCATAGATGCATGTGGGTGGGCGAGAACGATGGCGTTGATTTTTTCAATGATTCAAAGGGCACAAATGTAGGTGCTGCCGAAGCAGCTATTTTAGGTTTAGGTCCAGATTTATCAGGCCAAATTATTTTAATGGCAGGCGGTGATGGCAAGGGTGCAGACTTTGAGTTTTTACAATCCTCAGTTAAGCAGTTTGTAAAAACCCTTGTGTTATACGGCCGAGATAAATTAAAGCTGGCAGACGCTTTGTCAGGCTGTGCGGAAGTTATTTTGGCGGATGATTTTACCCAGGCATTTAATTTAGCAAAACAAAATGCCTGCCGAGGGGATGCTGTTTTACTGTCACCAGCATGTGCCAGCTTCGATATGTTTAATAGTTTTGAACACCGAGGCGAAACCTTTGTTGAGCTGGTAAATGCTGAAAAATCGGGTTCGCATTTATGAGCTCCGCTACTCGCATTAAAAGCTCCACTGCCCCGTGGCAGAAAATTGAATTTAAACAAAGTTTATTAATTGATAAGCAGTTGTTAGGTGCTGTTTTATTGTTGGCGGCTATTGGCTGGTTGATGGTCACGTCTGCCAGTATGGAATGGTCGCAGCGCAACATGGGCAATAACCTGGCCATTAGTGCACGCCATGGTACGTATCTTTTATTGGGTTTGTTTGCTGCGTTTATTACCGTACATATTCCTTTGGCTCTTTACCGTTCATTGAGTGCCGCATTATTAATGCTGGGTATTATCGGGCTGGTTTTAGTTTTGATTCCGGGAATTGGTAAAGAGGTAAACGGCAGTATGCGCTGGATCTCTCTGGGTATTATGAATGTGCAGCCCAGTGAATTTGCCAAGTTAGCTGCGATTATTTATATGGCCAGTTATTTGGATCGTCGCCGTGAAGAGGTGCAATCTAAATGGTCGGGCTTCATCAAGCCTTTGTTTGTTTTATCTATTTTGGCGGCACTGCTGTTACTTGAACCGGACTTTGGCGCTGTGGTTGTATTAATGTTATCTACTCTAGGTTTGTTATTTTTAGGCGGAGTAAAAGCTGGGCAGTTTATTTTAACTGCAGTGGGTGCAGTAGGGGCGTCAGTATTAATTTTATTGAGCCAGCCTTATCGTTTAAATCGTTTGATTGGATACTGGGATCCTTGGAGCAGTGAAAACGTATACGGCTCAGGTTACCAGTTAACACAAAGCTTGATCGCGTTTGGTCGTGGTGAGTATTTTGGCGCAGGTTTAGGTGACAGTATTCAGAAGTTATTTTACTTGCCAGAAGCTCATACTGACTTCGTATTTGCTATTTGGGCGGAAGAAACTGGGTTGTTTGGTGCGGCCATTATTCTGGCTTTGTTTGTGTTTATCTTTATGAAAGCTATGAATTTAGGCAAGGCTGCATTCTCAAAGGAGCAGTATTTTGCAGCTTATGTGGCCTACGGCATGGGGTTATTAATTGGCTTTCAAGCATTTATTAATTTAGGTGTAAATATGGGGTTACTGCCCACCAAGGGTTTAACACTGCCTTTTGTTAGTTTTGGTGGTTCCAGTTTGTTGGCCTGTTTTATTGCGCTTGGATTGTTACTGCGTGTGCATCATGAAATAGCACAGGGAGATAAGTCATGAAAAAAAATGTAATAAGTATGGTTGGTGGCCATAATTGTGGGCATGTTTTTTCTGTGCAGGGTAATGCACAGGATGGTGATCTATGAAAAAGAATGTATTGATTATGGCCGGCGGCACAGGTGGTCATGTGATCCCAGCTTTAAGTGTTGCAAAGCATTTAAAGGAGAAGGGCTATCAAGTTCACTGGCTTGGCAGTGTCCAAGGTATTGAAAATGATTTAGTGCCAGACGCGGGTTATGAGTTACACCGCATTTCTATTTCAGGTTTACGCGGTAACGGTTTAGCTAAAAAGTTATTGGCCCCTTTTCAATTGTTACGCGCTTTATGGCAAGCATTAAAAGTATTTAGAGAATTAAAGCCTGAAATGGCACTGGGTATGGGCGGCTTTGCCTCAGGCCCAGGTGGTCTGATGGCTTGGCTGTTACGTGTGCCCTTAGTTATACATGAGCAAAATGCTATTGCGGGCATGACCAATAAAATCTTGAGTAAAAAAGCCACTAGATTGCTGCAAGCGTTTGGCAATACCTTTGATCGTGCAGACGTTAAAACAGTGGGTAATCCAGTGCGCACCACTATCGCAAATATAGTTGAGCCAAAAGAGCGCTTAGAAGGTCACGGTGAATCGCTTAATGTATTGGTTGTAGGAGGCAGTTTGGGGGCGGTGGCGATCAATGATGTATTGATTGATACCGTGTCAAAATTACCGGCAGAGATGAATCTTAATGTTCATCACCAGGTAGGTAAGCGTAATTTTGAAAGCGTCAAGCAAGCATATGCAGATGCAGGTATTACATCAAAAAATATAAAAGTAAGTGCGTTTATTGCAGATATGGCTGCCGAGTTTTCATGGGCTGATGTGGTGATTTGTCGTGCAGGTGCTTTGACTGTATGTGAATTAATGGCGGCAGGCGTGGCTTCAATATTAGTGCCTTATCCGTTTGCGGTTGATGATCACCAAACTGCAAATGCGCGTTTTTTATCAGATGCGAATGCGGGTTTGCTGTGTGATCAAAACGAATTTACTTCTGCTTATTTAATTAACCAGCTAACGCTGTTACAGCAAGATCCATCCAAATTATTGGACATGTCCGTTGCTGCTAGGGGTCTAGCCAAGCCAGAGTCAGCAAAAGTTGTGGCAAATTATTGTATAGGTGTCATGCATGAGCAATGAAAATAGAATTGCTGTGTGCGGATTTAAATTGTCAGAGATGAGATGCGGCTTATCGGCGCAAACAAGTTATTTTGGAGTTAACTATGAGCAATGAAAATAAAGCGGCTCAGCGCTGGGATATACCGGAAATGCGCCGAATTCGCCGAATTCATTTTATTGGTATTGGTGGCGTGGGCATGTGCGGTATCGCTGAGGTGCTGCTTAACCAAGGTTATGAAATATCCGGCTCCGACTTGCGTCAATCAGCTGTCACAGATCGCTTGGTATCTCTAGGTGCTGATATCTTCTTAGGTCATATCGCTTCGAATGTAGAGCAGGCTGATGTAATTGTTGTATCAACTGCAATCAATAAAGATAACCCTGAAATTCAATATGCGTTAGAAAATCGTATTCCGATCGTTCGCCGTGCTGAGATGCTAGCGGAACTGATGCGTTATCGTCATGGTATCGCTATTGCGGGTACTCACGGTAAAACTACAACCACGTCTTTAGTGGCATCCATATTGGCGGAAGGTGAAAAAGATCCAACGTTTGTAATTGGCGGGCGTTTAACCAGTGCAGGCACAAATGCTCAATTGGGAGAAAGTCGTTACCTAGTTGCTGAAGCAGATGAATCAGACGCATCGTTTTTACACTTGCAGCCAATGGTGGCGGTGGTGACAAATATTGAAGCAGACCATATGGATACTTATGGTGGTGACTTCAATCAGCTGAAAAAAACGTTTATCGAATTTTTACATAACCTGCCTTTTTATGGTTTAGCTGTGTTGTGTACTGATGATGAAACCGTGCGTGAAATTCTGCCAGAAGTAAATCGTCCTGTATTGACGTATGGCTTTGATGACAGTGCAGATTTTCGTGCGGTGAATGTAGAGCAAAAAGGTTTATATACCTCGTTCACAGTCAAGCGCCCTAAAGGCCATGCGGATCTTTTAATTAAACTGCGTATGCCGGGACGTCATAATGTATTAAATGCGTTATCCGCCATTGCTGTGGCTACCGACGAAAAAATTGCTGATGAAGCGATTGTGCGTGCGTTAGAAAAATTCCAAGGTGTTGGCCGACGCTTCCAAGTATGTGGCGAATTCCCGCTAGAGGATGAGCAAATTATGCTGGTTGATGACTACGGACATCACCCAACAGAAGTGGATGTTACTATTCAGGCTATCCGCAAGGGTTGGCCGGGTAAGCGTTTGGTTATGTTGTTTCAGCCTCATCGTTTTAGTCGTACACGTGACCTATATGATGACTTTGTACGCGTACTAAGTGATGTGGATGTTTTGTTGTTGTTGGATGTTTATCCTGCAGGTGAAGATGAAATTCCAGGGGCGGATGGGCGTTCGTTATGTCGCAGTATTCGCTCTCGTGGTCGAGTTGATCCTATTTTTATTAAGCGCGGTGGTGATGTTAATCCAGTGCTGAAAGACATTTTAAAACCTGGTGACTTGTTAATGACTCAAGGGGCTGGTGATGTAGGTAGCCTTGCTATTCAGCTTGTTCAAGATTTGCCTGGGTTGCTGGAACAGAAAGATGATTGATGTTGTACAACTAAAGCAAAAAAAGATTGCTGTGTTATGTGGTGGTAACAGCGCTGAGCGAGCTGTTTCTCTTAATAGCGGTACTGCTGTTTATGATGCACTGATAAACACGGGCTTTAATGCTGTTAAAATTGATAGTCAAAACAATTTAATTGAACAGCTCAATGAACATCAGGTTGATGTGGCGTTTATCGCATTGCATGGCGTGGGTGGTGAAGACGGCACAGTACAAGGTTTATTAGAGTTTTACGGCTTGCCTTATACAGGCAGTGGTGTCAAAGCCAGTGCCATTTGCATGGATAAATGGCGAACTAAGTTGATTTGGCAGGGTTTGGGTTTGCCCACACCAGACTTTATTCAAGCGCAATCAGAGCAAGCGTTAAAAGCGTTTTGTGAAAAGGTATCTCTGCCGCTAATGGTTAAACCTGCGCTTGAAGGTTCAAGTATTGGTATTTCAAAAGTTAATGCATTATCTGAAATTGAAGGTGCATTTAAAGCGGCTTTGGATACGGGCAGTCCTGTATTGGCTGAGCAGTTTATTACGGGTAAAGAATTTACGGTTTCAATTTTAAATGGTAAAGCATTGCCTGCTATTCAATTGAAACCGGCTAATGATTTTTATGATTATGATGCCAAATACATTCAGGATGATACTGAGTATTTATTGCCTTGTGGTTTGAGTGAGCAAAAAGAAAAAGAGCTTCAAACATTGGCGTTGCAAGCATACCAAGCTTTAGATTGTGAAGGCTGGGGTCGTGTTGATGTAATGCAGGATGAAAATGAAAAGTTTTGGCTGATTGAAGTGAATACAGTGCCGGGTATGACGGATCATAGTTTGGTGCCAATGGCTGCTAGGGCTGCTGGGATTGAATTCCCTCAATTGGTTCAATCTATTTTGAGAGCGGTTCTGTAAATGAAAGGTGCCACGCCCCGTAAGAAAGCTCGCACGGCTATAAATTGGTTTGCTTATATTAAGCCAGTTTCCATTAGTGTGAGTTTATTATCGGTTGTGGCAGCAGTGGTTTTATTATTGCTGCAATTAGTTAACAAAAATATTGAAAAACTTGAGTTAGTGGCAAGCTTTGAGCATGTATCTGAGTTGCAAATCAAACAACAGATTCGTGACGTTTTTCCTGCGGGATTTGTATCGTTAGATGTTGTTGAAGTACAAGAAAGCTTGGAAAGTTTGGTGATGATTTCCAGTGCCCAGGTTGAGAAAATTTGGCCAGATAGGCTGAAAATCGTTCTAATTGAAGAGGCGCCAGTGGCCATTTGGAATGACAAAAACATGCTCAATGAGCAAGGTGATATTTTACCCATTGCTCTAAAAGATTTAATGCTGCCATCACTGAAAGGTGATGACAGTAATATGGTGATGCAGCATTTTTTATTGTTCAAACGTTTTGCGAAGTTGCATCAACTGAATTTAATGGCGTTGGATTATTCAGCGTCAGGCTGGCTGTTAGAGCATGATAACGGCTTGAAAATCCGTTTAGATGGCTCAACCGCTATGCAAGGATTAAAAACACTCGAAACCGTTATGGATCAATTCCAGTTAGCACGCATCAGCAGTATTGATATGCGTTATGAACAGGGCTTTGCTGTTGCGTGGAAACAAGGCATGGTTGTGCAATAATGGGAAATACTATGAAATCTGTGACACAAAAAGAACAAATAACGTCACATGGCAGTGAAAGAGAATAATATGAGCCGTTTGACAGATAAAAATTCAAATACGTCATTTGGCAGTGGAAGAGAATAATATGAGCACAGCTGCAGATAATAAATTGATTGTTGGATTGGATATCGGTACATCCAAGGTTGTTGCAATTGTTGGTGAGGTGACTAGCAATGGCGCGATTAAAGTTGTTGGTTTGGGTTCTCACCCTTCACGCGGTTTGAAAAAAGGCGTGGTGGTAAATATTGAGAGTACGGTTCAATCCATTCAGCGCGCCATTGAAGAAGCTGAATTAATGGCCGGTTGTCAGATTCATTCTGTGTATGCGGGTATTGCTGGTAGTCATATTCGCTCGATGAACAGTCACGGTATCGTGGCCATTAAAGATCGTGAAGTTGCGCAAACGGATATTGAACGAGTTCTTGATGCTGCAAAAGCTGTGGCGATTCCAGCGGACCAGCGCATTTTGCATGTATTGCCTCAAGAATACGTCATTGATTTGCAGGAAGGCATTAAAGAACCTATCGGAATGGCGGGTGTGCGTTTAGAAGCAAAGGTACACATGGTTAGTGGAGCCTTAAACGCCGCGCAAAACATTGAAAAATGTGTGCGGCGCTGTGGTTTAGATATTGATGATATTATTTTAGAGCAGTTGGCCTCGAGTTATGCTGTTTTAACCCCTGATGAAAAAGAGCTTGGGGTGTGCATGGTTGATATCGGTGGAGGCACTACAGATATCGCCATTTTCACCGAGGGCTCCATTCGTCACACAGGTGTTATTCCTATTGCAGGGGACCAAGTGACCAATGATATTGCTATGGCACTGAGAACGCCGACGCAACATGCTGAAGAAATAAAAATTAAATACGCCTGTGCATTAACTCAGTTAGCAGGTCCAGACGAATTAATTAAAGTGCCAAGTGTGGGTGAGCGTCCTCCGCGTAATTTATCTCGCCAGGCGTTGGCTGAAGTGGTTGAACCTCGTTATGAAGAATTATTTACCTTAATTCAGGCTGAATTAAGACGCAGTGGTTTTGAAGATATGATCGCTGCAGGCATTGTATTGACTGGCGGCACCTCAAAAATGGAAGGTGTGGTGGAGCTTGCGGAAGAGATTTTTCACGTGCCGGTTCGCTTGGCAAAACCCTTGGGTGTTGAGGGGCTAAGAGACGTGGTGGATAACCCTATTTATGCCACTTCCGTAGGCTTATTGATCTACGGAGCGAAGCATCAATTGGGTGAATTAGTGTTTGCTCGTAAGGAAGATGAACCAGTCGACTTTTTTGTGCGTGTAAAAAATTGGATTAAAGGGAATTTTTAATATTTAATAGGCGCAATATGAAGTAGACCGCCTATCTAATAATAAGGAGAAGGGCGATGACTCAAAGAGATGGGGATATGTTCGAATTAGTTGATGAGCCTCAACACAACGCAATCATTAAAGTTGTGGGTGTTGGTGGCGGTGGCGGTAATGCCGTCCAGCACATGGTAACCAGTGAAGTAAATGGCGTTGATTTTATCTGCGCAAATACCGATTCACAGGCCCTTAAAAACATGACAGCACGTTCCGTGCTGCAATTAGGCTCGACTGTAACAAAAGGTTTAGGCGCTGGCGCCAACCCTGAAGTAGGTCGTCAAGCCGCTATGGAAGACCGTGAGCGTATTGCAGAAGCTCTAAGCGGTGCAGATATGGTATTTATTACAGCTGGTATGGGTGGTGGCACCGGTACTGGTGCAGCGCCTGTTGTGGCTGAAGTGGCAAAAGAGCTAGGTATCTTAACCGTTGCGGTTGTAACCAAGCCTTTCCCATTTGAAGGTCGTAAGCGTATTACGATTGCTGATGCTGGTTTAATGGAGCTAGCAAAGAACGTCGACTCGTTGATTACTATTCCTAACGAGAAGTTACTTGCCGTTCTTGGTAAAAATACAAGCTTGTTAGATGCATTCTCTGCAGCTAATGACGTACTACTTGGTGCAGTACAAGGTATTGCAGACCTTATTATCCGTCCAGGTATGATTAACGTGGATTTCGCCGATGTACGTACTGTTATGTCTGAAATGGGTCAAGCCATGATGGGAACAGGCAGTGCTACTGGTGAAGAGCGTGCTCGTGAAGCAGCTGAAGCGGCTATTCGCAGCCCGTTACTTGAAGATGTGAATCTTCAAGGTGCTAGAGGTATCTTAGTTAATATTACAGCAGGCACGAACCTTTCTCTTGGTGAGTTCACTGAGGTAGGTGCAACCGTTGAAGAGTTCTCATCTGATAACGCCACAGTGGTTGTTGGTACCGTTATTGATGAAAGCATGACTGATGAGCTACGTGTGACCGTTGTTGCTACTGGTTTAGGTCATCTTGAAGCGGCGCCAAAAAAGGTTGTGGATAACACGGTTAAAAAAGCTGATGGTTCAATGGACTACAAAAGCTTAGATCGTCCAACGGTTATGCGTGGCGGCTCAAGTGCGCAAGCACAGGCTCAACCTGAGCAGGCTGCAAGGCCTGAAGCGTCTGGCAATAAAGATATGGATTACTTAGATATTCCTGCCTTCCTTCGCCGTCAAGCGGACTAGAGTGTGACGCAGGCCTAGTTCTCTTAGGTCGGCGCCCTCCTTATATTTAAGCTGTTTGGTAATTGGCCGTTATAGGGTTATAATTGCCAATTGCTGTGTTCAGTTAAGCGACATAATTAATGATTAAGCAACGTACCCTAAAAAATACTATAAGAGCCACAGGGATCGGTTTGCACTCGGGCGAAAAGGTGTATTTGACCCTTCGTCCAGCGCCCGTGGATACTGGTATTATCTTTGTTCGTACTGATTTAGAACCTGCGGTTGAAATCGTCGCTCAGGCTACTAATGTGGGCGATACAACGCTTTCTACCTCTCTAAGCAATGGTGATGTGAAAGTATCTACCGTTGAGCATCTTTTATCTGCTTTAGCTGGCCTAGGTATTGATAACCTATATGTAGAATTAAGTGCCGCCGAAGTGCCTATTATGGACGGCAGCGCTGGCCCATTTGTTTTCTTGCTGCAATCTGCAGGTGTTGAAGAGCAAACGAAAGCGAAAGAATTTATTCGTATTACAAAGGCTGTAACAGTAACAGATGGCGATAAGTCAGCTAGTTTCCAGCCTTATGATGGCTTCAAAGTCAGCTTTACCATTGATTTTGATCACCCTCTATTTAGTGAAGAGAACCAGGTTGCAAGCTTGGATTTCTCTACAACTTCTTTCGTAAAAGAAGTAAGTCGTGCACGAACCTTTGGTTTTATGCGTGATATCGAGTATTTACGCTCTCAGAATCTAGCCCTAGGTGGCAGTGTTAGTAACGCTATTGTGGTTGATGACTATCGAGTTTTGAATGAAGATGGTCTGCGTTATGACGATGAGTTCGTAAAACACAAAATTTTAGACGCTGTTGGTGATCTATACTTACTAGGTCATAGCTTAATTGGTGAATACGTTGGAGTGAAATCAGGACATGGTTTGAACAACCAGTTGTTAAGGGCGCTGATTAAGCAGCCTGAATGCTGGGAGTTTGTGTCCTTTGATGATGAAAAGGCCGCGCCGATTTCATACTCTAAACCAGTATCAGCAGTTTAAAATAATGGCACATATGTGCCATTATTTATTTTTACAGAATGTAAAGTTAAGTATTAGTGTGATGTTGCTCTCAACTTTGCCGGCTTGTTCAGTCTAAACTGCAAGTATGTACTTATTTAAAACCTTATGTAGGACGCTGTCGTGAATATTATTATTGTGGGTCAGCGCCACGGTCGCTCGAAAACTATTTCGCTGGGGCCGCTGGCTCGGTGGACGCTAACTTTGTGTTTGGCGGTATTGCCCTTTTCTATGGGGGCTGCTGGTTATTACTTGACCATGATGCTTGTGGATGAGGGCTTGTTTGGCCCTGAGACTGCAAAAGTTTGGGAGCAAGACTTAACCCAACAGCGTAAAGAATTAGACGCCATTCGCACTGAGACCGATGAGCAATTAGTCGGCTTGACCTTGCGTATGGCCCAGCTTCAAACTCGACTAACTCGCTTAGATGCTTTGGGTGAGCGCCTAATAGACCGCTCCAAGCTTGATAAGGGTGAGTTCAATTTCGGTAACCTTCCTGCAATCGGTGGTCCTTCACGCTCTGGAATGGGTGAGGGTTATCAAGCGCCAGACATTATCTCTGTATTAGATGAGCTAAGTGAGCAAATTGACAGTCGTGAACAGCAGTTAGAAGTCCTCGACAGCATTCTTGGTGAGAAAAAAATCACCAGTGATACCTTTGTGGCTGGCTTACCGATCAAAAAAGGTTGGATGTCGTCCCGCTATGGTATGCGTACAGACCCATTCACGGGCCGCTTAGCTTGGCATGCGGGTGTGGATTTCGCGGGTAAAACAGGTTCTGATATAGTTTCAGTAGCATCAGGTGTCGTTACATGGGCTTCTAAGCGCTATGGTTACGGCCTTCTGGTTGAAGTGAATCACGGCAATGGCTATAAAACCCGTTACGCACACTGTAAAGAAAGCATTGTTAAAGTAGGCGATGTAGTTCGCAAAGATCAGGTGCTGGCTCTTATGGGCAGCAGTGGTCGCTCAACTGGGCCTCACGTTCACTTTGAAGTTTATAAAAATGGCCGCACTGTTGACCCGGCCGCCTATATTCATCGCACTCGCCGATAATATCTATTCCCCTCTTGTTCTAAATTAGGTATAACGCAATGTCCATATTGCGTTTTCGCCTTTGTATAAAAAATTAAATAGATAATAAGATAATACTCCCATGTTCATGCAAGCCTTAACCAAGATTCTTGGTAGCAAAAACGATCGTGAGCTTAAGCGCCTACGTAAAAATGTTGTGGTCATTAACGCCCTAGAAAGTGAAATGGAAGCGTTAAGCGATGACCAGCTTAAAGCCAAAACTCAAGAATTCCGTGATCGCCTGAATCATGGCGATAACCTAGAAAAAATCCTACCAGAAGCATTTGCCGCACTGCGAGAAGGCAGTAAGCGTGTCATGGGCATGCGTCACTTCGATATGCAGTTGGTCGGTGGTATGACCCTTAATAACGGCAAAATTGCTGAAATGCGTACAGGTGAAGGTAAAACACTTGTAGCCACACTGGCGGTTTACCTAAATGCGCTAACCGATTTAGGCGTGCACGTAATCACCGTGAATGATTACCTAGCGGAGCGTGATGCTAACTGGATGCGTCCGTTATACGAATTCATGGGTCTATCTGTTGGTGTTGTTTTATCTGGCCAAGATCCAGAAGCCAAAAAAGCGGCTTACCAATCAGATATTACCTACGGCACCAACAACGAATTTGGTTTCGATTACCTACGTGACAACATGGCCTTGTCCAAAGAAGAGCGCGTACAACGTGGTTTGGCTTTCGCAGTAATCGATGAGGTGGACTCCATCTTAATCGATGAGGCTCGTACCCCATTAATTATTTCGGGTGCCACTGAAGACAGCTCTGAAATGTACAAGCGTATTAACAAGCTAGTACCTAAGCTAACTGAGCACAAAGAAGCCGAAGAAGGTGTGGTTGAGCAAGAAGGTCATTTTGTTATTGATCTTAAATCGCGTTCGGTTGAGTTAAACGAAGTAGGTCATGAATTAGTTGAAGATATGCTTGTAGAAGCTGGCATGTTGGAAGAAGGGGACAGTTTATATGCCCCGAGTAACTTATTAATGCTGCACCACGTGCAGGCAGCGTTACGCGCCCACAACTTGTATCAGCGTAATGTTGATTACATTGTTCAAGGCGGGCAAGTAGTCATTGTTGATGAGCATACAGGTCGTACTATGCCTGGTCGTCGTTGGGGTGAAGGTTTACATCAGTCCATCGAAGCGAAAGAAGGCGTGAATATTCAAGCTGAAAGCCAAACATTGGCTTCTACTACTTTCCAAAACTACTTCCGTTTGTACAGCAAGCTTTCAGGTATGACAGGTACAGCGGACACTGAAGCGTTTGAATTTAACGAAATCTATGGTTTGGATGTTGTAGTAATCCCAACCAACAAACCCGTAGCGCGTGTGGACTTTAACGACTTAGTATTTTTAAGCGAAGAAGAAAAATACCAAGCGGTTATTGAAGAGATTCAAGAAGAAACAGCAAAAGGTCGACCTGTACTTGTGGGTACAGCCAGCATTGAAAGCAGTGAATTGATCTCCAATGCTTTGAAAACAGCCAAAATTAAACACAGTGTGTTAAACGCCAAACACCATGGTAATGAAGCACAAATCATCGCTGATGCAGGCCAGCCTGGTATTGTTACTATCGCCACTAATATGGCGGGTCGTGGTACCGATATTAAGTTGGGTGGTAACCTTGAGCGTGAAGTTGAAAATATTAATAACCCGAACGATGAAAAAATTGCCAGAGTAACAGCTGAATGGCAAGAGCGTCACAATACGGTAATTGAAGCGGGCGGTTTGCATATTATTGGTACCGAGCGTCACGAAAGTCGTCGTATCGATAATCAGTTACGTGGTCGTTCAGGTCGTCAGGGTGACCCGGGTTCATCTCGTTTCTTCTTGTCATTAGAAGATAATCTAATGCGCATTTTTGCGAGCGATAAAACTCGCCGCTTGATGCAAGCTCTGGGTATGAAAGATGGCGAAGCCATCGAACATCGCATGGTTTCTAATGCCATTGAAAAAGCTCAGCGCAAAGTAGAAGGCCGTAACTTTGATATTCGTAAACAATTATTAGAATACGATAACGTTGCAAATGATCAGCGTCGTGTGGTTTATCAACAGCGCAATGAACTGCTGGCTGCAGATACGATTGAAGAAACCATTACTGCAATTCGCGAAGAAGTGATTAATGAAACCATTGATAGCTTCATTCCTCCGCAAAGTATGGTTGAAATGTGGGATGTTGAAGGTTTAGAAAAATCTCTTACACAAGAATTCGCACAGGAAATCCCTGTGAGTGAATGGCTCGAAGCAGATTCAGCGCTTTACGAAGAAACCTTACGTGAACGTATTACAGAAACTCTTTCTAAAGCTTATGCAGATAAGTCAGAGCAAGTTGGTAGCGATACCATGCGTGAATTTGAAAAACGCATTATGTTGCAAATTCTTGATCACGAATGGAAAGAACATCTTGCGACAATGGATCACCTTCGCCAGGGTATTCATTTACGTGGTTACGCTCAGAAAAATCCAAAACAAGAATATAAGCGCGAATCGTTTGAACTGTTTAAACAGCTGCTGCAAGACATTAAACATGAAACCACACGTTATTTAAGTCGTGTACAGTTTATGCGCGATGATGAAGTAGAGCGCTTAGAAGCACAGGCTCGTGAAAAAGCCGGTGCACAGAAAATGCAGTTTGAGCATGAAACTGCATCTGCGTTAGCAAGTGGCGAAGAAGAGCCCGCAGCAGAAGAGCAAGCTCAACCGTTTAAGCGCGAAACCAAAAAGGTAGGTCGTAATGAGCCTTGCCCATGTGGTTCAGGTAAAAAATACAAACAGTGCCACGGTAAACTGGATTAATTTTGGTTTGCATGTGAGTGCTGCAACCTGTTAATCAGGTTGCTATTCGGTGTTTTAATAGAAGGTGAATATTCTGTATTCACCTTTTTATGTATAGGAAGTACGGTATTACGCGATATCATAGATGATAAAGAGCGTATGATTTTTAGGAGTTTAAATTATGTCAGTTAACTTATCTGTTTTTGATGCATTCCATAAAGTTCAAGGTTTAAAAATTGGTACGGCCAATGCTGGCATTAAACAAACCGAACGACCAGATTTAGTTGTGTTTGAGTTACCTGAGACAGCTTCTACTTCAGGTATCTTTACTAAAAATGCATTTTGCGCAGCCCCTGTGCAAATTTGTAAAAAGCATTTAGCTGAAACCAATAGTAAATACTTAATAATCAACACGGGTAATGCTAATGCTGGTACAGGAGTTGGCGGCTATGATGATGCCATGGCTATTTGCCAAAAACTAGCGGACGAAAAAGGTGTGGCTGTGGAGACGGTACTGCCTTTTTCAACAGGGGTGATAGGTGAGCGTTTACCGCTTGATAAAATTTTGAGAACTATTCCCGCAGCACTATCGGATACATCAGAAGATAATTGGTTTGTAGCATCTAACGGTATTATGACAACCGATACACAACCTAAAGGTACTTCTATTCAGTTTGAATACGAAGGTGAGCTGATTACTATCTCCGGTATTTCAAAGGGCGCAGGAATGATAAAACCCAATATGGCTACCATGTTAGGTTTTATCGCAACAGACGCTTATGTATCTAAAGATATTTTACAAGAATTGTGCAGTGAGCTAGGTGAGAAATCATTTAACCGAATTACAATTGATGGGGATACATCCACCAATGATTCATGCATGTTGATAGCAAGCGGTACTAGTAAAATTAAACTGATAGATAAATCGGGTGCTTTCTATTCTGTTTTAAAACAAAAACTTGAAGAAGTGTTTATTTACTTGGCTCAGGCTATTGTTCGTGACGGCGAGGGCGCTACAAAATTTGTAGCCATTGATGTAAAAAACTGTGCAGCTCAACAGGAAGCTTTAGATGTTGCATACACTGTTGCACATTCACCTTTAGTGAAAACCGCGCTATTCGCCTCTGATGCAAACTGGGGTCGTATATTGGCGGCTGTGGGTCGCAGTGGTATTGAGAATATGGATTTAGACGCCATTCAAATTTATTTGGACGATGTGTGTATTGTTGAAAACGGTGGTCGTGCAGCCAGTTACACCGAAGAAGCGGGCGCGCGTGTGATGGCTCAGCAGGAGTTGAGTATTGTAATTGATATGGGGCGTGGTGCATTTGACGAAACTATTTGGACCACGGATCTTTCACACGAATATGTAACAATAAACGCCGAATACCGCACTTAATTCTTGAAGCTATCTATATAGGCAGTATCGTAAATGCTCATGTAGAAATAGGATGTATTGGTTCAGTTGTGGATAAAAACATGAAAAAAGTTGAAGTTGTTGCCGCTGCTATTTTTTCTGAAAATGGTGATGAGCTATTTATTGCACGCCGAAAAAAAGAGGCTCATCAAGGTGGGCTTTGGGAATTCCCTGGTGGAAAAAAAGAGTCTGATGAATCTCCATTTGATGCGCTACATCGAGAGCTAGAAGAAGAGTTAGGCATTAAAACGTTAAATGCAGAGCCTTTGATTAAATTGAGTCATGATTATGGTGATAAGGTAGTGGAGCTTGATGTTTATAAGGTGTTGAGCTTTGCCGGTAAAGCTCACGGGGCTGAAGGGCAAGAGACTCGATGGATTAAGTTAGCGGATATCCATCAATACGACTTTCCAGAGGCCAATAAGGCAATCATAGAGGCGTTAGTCTCTTAATTTTTTGGCTCTGATGTTCTGAGTGTAAAACAAAAAAAGCGCCAATAGGCGCTTTTTTTATTGCAGATTGAAACGTGATTAATGGAATGAATTAGGGTCAATATCTTTTAGCTGTTCACTCATCATTTCTTCTTCAACGCTTTTTCCAGGTATTGCATGCTCTTCACTGGCCCATTGGCCAAGATCTATCATCTTGCAGCGCTCAGAACAAAATGGGCGATCGGGGAATTTATCGGACCATTCAACGGGCTTTTCACAATTAGGGCATTTTACTTTCATGGGTGTACTTATTAGGATTTCGAAATAGTTAAATATAGTTGATGATATTTAGCCACTTCAGTATGCAAATAGGCAAGGTCTTTATTGTTACAAATTACATCATCAGCGTGATCAAGGCGTTTTTGTCTTGGCAGTTGGGCATCGATAATGGCTTGCACTTGTCCTGGGTCGTTATTATCACGTTTGCAGGTACGTTCAATTTGTAGGTTTTCAGGTACATCAACTACTAACGTTCGTTTAACCAAGTGATACTGGCCTGATTCAATCAATAAAGGTGAGGCTAAAATGGCATAAGGGCTTGTCGCATTTTGAAGCCCCTGAATAATCTCATTACGAATAAGTGGGTGGGTAAGTTGTTCCAGCCATTTACGTTCATCAGGGTTATCGAATATCAACTTACGCAAGGCGGCGCGATCCAGTTCGCCACTGGCTAATAGAATCTCCTGACCAAAGTGCAGTGCTATTTCGTTTAAGGCTGGTTTGCCTTTTTCCACAACGGTACGAGCAGCAATATCTGCATCTACGATTGTGATGCCTAAGCGTTGGAACTCATCAGTGACAGCGGTTTTACCCGAGCCAATTCCACCAGTTACTCCGATAATGAGCATTACTTAATGCCCATGAACTGGAAATACATCTGGGTAATATCTTGGCCCCATAGTGCGGCAATAAAGCCCGCAGCAGCTAAATACGGACCAAATGGAATAGGGATATTTTTATCGCGTCCAAGGATCAGTATTAGGGATATACCCACAACCGCACCAACCGCACTAGAAAGTAAGATGACTAATGGTAGGCTCTGCCAACCGAGCAAGGCACCAATGGCGGCTAGTAGCTTAAAGTCCCCATAACCCATGCCTTCTTTACCAGTAACTAATTTAAATACCCAGTAAATACTCCAAAGAGATAAGTAACCTGTCATGGCACCATAGAGTGCGTTTTCTAAACTGGTAAAAGTTGAAAAGCTATTGGCAAATAGCGCAATCCAAATAAGTGGTAAGGTTAAATCATCTGGTAGAAGGTATTCATCAAAATCAATTAGTGTAAGGGCCACTAAAAAATAGGTGAATATCAACATGAAGGCTGTTTGCAGCGTCGGGCCAAATTCATAGGCTACTAACAAACCTAAAAGCCCTGTGGCTAATTCAACAATAGGGTAGCGTGGGCTAATGCTTGTTTTGCAATTGGCGCACTTTCCTTTAAGCCATAAATAACTAATAACGGGGATGTTTTGCCAAGGTTTAATGGCGCTTTTGCATTTAGGGCAAGCAGAAGCGGGCGCCATTAAGTTAAATGCTTCCTGGCTTTCAGGCTCTTTGCCTTGTAGATCTAGATAGTCATCTTGAAGCTGTCGCTTCATCATCACTGGCAAGCGATACGCAACGACATTTAAAAAACTGCCAATGCAAAGGCTAAGTACAAAAGCACTGACCATAAAGGCCAGTGGGTTATTTAAAATAGGATCAAGCATAAATAATTCTTTAGGAAAATAAGAGTAGAAAGGAGGTGCTTTAAATCGCATCACCCATTGCAAACATCGGAAGGTACATAGCGATAAGCATACCGCCCACAACAACACCTAAAAAGGCCATGACTATCGGTTCTATCATGGAGGTCAAACCGTCTACTAAGTTATCAACTTCATCCTCATAGTAGCTGGCCACTTTTTCTAGCATACCATCTAAAGCGCCCGACTCCTCTCCTATGGCAACCATCTGTGTCACCATATTGGGAAATACTCCGGATGATTTAATCGCATGATTCATCTGGGTTCCAGTACTGACTTCGTCACGGATGCGTAATATTGCGTCCCTATAGACCACATTACCTGCTGCATCGGCAACACTGTCTAAAGCATCTACCAAGGGAACACCTGCTGCAAAGGTTGTGGATAATACCCGGCCAAACCTTGCAACGGCACTTTTTTGAATAATGTTGCCTACAATCGGAAGTTTAAGTACAAGCTTATCTTTTTCTTCCTGCAATTTAGGGCTGCGTTTAATGGCTTCTTTCATCCCGAATATAGTACCAATGATACTACCAAATAAAATAAGGTAGTTAGCTTGCAGCCACTCTGAGATAGCCACAACAACCTGAGTAGGGACTGGTAATTCGCCGCCAAAACTAGCAAACATATTTTGGAAGGTGGGTACAACTTTAACGAGCAGGATAACCGTTACTATGCTGGCAATGATTAATGTAACTACCGGGTATTTTAATGCTTTAGATACTTTTTGCTTTAAAGCTTCGGATTTCTCTTTGTAAATGGCTACTCGGTCTAGCATTTGCTCTAATGCACCAGACTGTTCTCCGGACTCTATTAGGGCACATGTTAAATCATCAAATGCCTCTGGGAACTTTTTTAGGCATGAGCCAAAGTCATTACCAGCAGCCACATCATCTTTAATGCTTAATACAATCGTTTTCATTGATGGGTTTTCTAATCCATCAGCTACAATCTCTAGGCCTTGCATTAATGGCACGCCGGCTTTTGACATTGTGGCGAGTTGGCGTAAGAAGATTGTAATGTCACCAGTGGTGATTTTTTTGCTTTTAGTTCCACCCCCGCCTATTCCAAATAAGGGCTCTGCTTTTCGGCGCAATTTGTTCGGTGTTATACCTTGCTTTCGTAGTTGAGCTTTAATAATAGCGGAGTTTTCCCCCACCATCTCGCCATTTACTTTTTGGCCTCGATTATTAGAGCCTTCCCATTCAAAAGTAACGGTTTTTATGTTTGCCATGATACTTTCCTATGATGCCGTTACACGATTGGCTTCTTCAAGGCTGGTAACGCCTTGTGCCACTTTTATGAGAGCAGAAGTACGAAGGTTGTTAAAGCCTTCTTTTTGGGCCGCATCTGCAATCTCGATAGCGTTACCGCCTTCCATGATTATGCGAGATATGGGGTCAGTAATTTTTACTACTTCGTAAATACCTACTCGCCCTTTATAGCCATCAGAGCACGCGTCACAACCAACAGGTTTAAATATTTCAGCATCCGCTAGCATATCTTCTGTCATGCCAGCATCTAATAAGACACCTTTTGGAATATCTGCTGGTTGTTTACAGGCGCTGCATAGACGTCGGCCTAATCGCTGAGCAATGATTAGGGTAACAGAGGTGGCAATACTAAAAGCGGGCACACCCATGTTAGCTAGTCGAGTAAGGGTTTCAGGTGCGCTGTTGGTGTGCAGTGTGGATAATACAAGGTGGCCGGTTTGTGCAGCTTTAATTGCAATGCTGGCGGTATCTAAATCTCGAATTTCACCAACCATTACTATGTCAGGATCTTGTCGTAAAAATGCTCTTAGTGCTTCACCAAAGTCCAAACCTACTTTGGCGTTAACGTTTACTTGGTTAATGCCTTCAAGGTTAATTTCAACCGGGTCTTCGGCGGTTGAAATATTCGTACCTTCAACATTCAAAATGTTTAGGCCCGTGTATAAAGATACTGTTTTACCAGAACCAGTAGGGCCGGTTACTAGAATCATACCTTGCGGTTGAGCTAGGGCATCCATATACAATTGTTTTTGATCTGGCTCATAACCTAAAGCGTCAATGCCCAGTTGTGCACTGGATGGATCGAGAATACGTAAAACCAGTTTTTCACCCCATAAAGTTGGCAAGGTGTTCACTCGAAAATCAATAGCTTTGCTTTTGGAAATTTTCATCTTGATGCGGCCATCTTGTGGCACACGTCGCTCTGAAATATCCATTTGTGACATAACTTTTAAACGGGCTGCAATTTTGCCGGCCAAATTGATAGGTGGTGAAGCCACTTCATGTAATACACCATCCGTGCGGTAGCGAATGCGATAGCGTTTTTCATAGGGTTCAAAATGTAAATCGGATGATCCCAAGCGAATAGCATCCAGTAGCATTTTATTCACAAAGCGTACAATAGGGGCTTCATCGCCAGCTTCGACAGCTTCTTCTTTTTTTGGCTGGTCTTCTTCTAAATCTAGCTCATCATCACCTAGGTCATCAAATGCATCGTTACCGGCATTTAACTTCTCTAAAATGGCATTTAGCTTATCAAACTCAACAATGGTGGCATCTACAGTCATGCCGGTGGCAAATTTAATGTCGTCTAGAGCGGCGATATCAGATGGGTCTGCTTGGGCGATATGTAGGCGGTTGCCTCGTTTGAATAACGGTAAGACCTTGTGTTTTTCTAAAAGCTCAGTATTCACTAAGTCTTGAGGAAAGTGTTCTGCATCCATAGCGGATAGGTCTAAAAAGGGCAGGCCAAATTCATCGCTGGCTAACTGGGCAACAGCTTTGGCTTTACAGGCACCACTTAATAGAGATTGCATAATAAAAGAGCGGGCGTTTTTACTGGCTTCTTCGTTGATATCGAAGGCTTGTTGCTCGTTTAATAGTTCTTGCTGCACAAATTGTCGTGCGATACCGCTAAGGTTTGACATGGTACGGCGATTCTTTTTTTAATTTGGCTCAATCATACCCAAAATTAATAAGATAAACAGTGTACTAGGTAGAATTTCTGAGAAGAGTTATAGGTAGGTAGGCGGGTATAAAAAAACCCGCAGATGCGGGTTTTTCAAGCTAAGAGTATTCCTTAGTTTTTAGGTACATATTTCACTGGAATACCACCTGTACCTGCAGCAGCAATGCTCCAAGATGTTGTACCAGCACTGTCCATTGCAGGAGTCATTACAATTTTCTTACCTGCAAGCACTGTGTTTGCTGTAGTTGCATAAGTAAGTGTTAGAACGCCACCATCACCAATTTCTATTGAAGATAGGGAGCCGCTCTTGTTTGCTGTACCGGTTGCAGAGAAACCTGTATATGCTGCATATGCTGCAGTGTTGCCACCTAGTGTTGCATAGCGAGCTGCATATTCATTTACACCTAGTTGTACTGTACGTACATCGCTTAGTGCTGTCGCAGCTTCGGTACGGATAATGTAGTCTTGGTACTGAGGCACTGCCACAGATGCAAGAATACCGATGATTGCAACTACAATCATTAATTCGATTAGGGTAAAACCTGATTGACCTTTCATAGACCGCTCCACTTCTTTTTTTATACGGAAAATTTTTATATGGCGCCTCACATATTAATATGGGGGCCTTATTATTTTTGCTTCAATGAATATTCATTGGAAGCTATAAGACAGTTAGCAGATGTTGTGCCAACTGAATTGAGAAGCAGTATTCACCATTTTTATTTCAAAATAAAGCTTATCAGTTGGCAATAAGTGTCTTGATCGCGCTTTTCTTTGTGATATCTATCACGATTGAGTGTTTTATGAACAGTGCTTATTAGTCAAGGTGACATATTTTGTCACATATTGACGCACTCTTCTTTTATATCCTTGTGTTTATTTTGGTAAAGCTGACAAAAGCGGTTTTTAAGATGCGTAATGTCACTATTCTTTAAGTAGGGGTTTATTAAGGCCTTTAAGCTATCCTTGGTCTCGTAAAAATTTTTTGAGTGATCAACGATTAAGAATGAATTTTTGTCGCTGCTGAATCGCCCCCTATATATTGATTGATGGTTAATACGTAGAGCAAGTTGTTTGCTATTGATCATGTCTTCAAGTTTTGAAGGTTTTAAGCGAAGTTGGCCGTTTTTAAGTATGTTATATCTATGAGCTTCCGACTGTGCAATTTTTTGTGTGTCTGGGTTGGCAGTATTGGCTCCAGATACAATTAGGCCAGACTCAAAGCTAATTTCTATGTGGTCTGGTTGCGGTTTTAATAATGAATGACCGTCCATATTAAATTGAGGTGCGTCAATCTCTAAGCTGCTTAGTACTGTGGGTGTAATATCAATAAGTGAGCTTAGTCTAGAATATTCATTTTCTTCGATGTTGAATCCTTTTAGAGCAATTAAAACCTTATGACTGCTTGGGCTGAGTATGTTCATGCCATGACCGTAATCAGTAACAAACAAAGGCACATTTTCTTTATTCTTTAAGCCAGTGTCCACTTGCCCCCAGCTTTCACCGTGATCACTTAAAAACACGATTCTACTGTTATCTAGTAGGCCTTGATCATTCAAATGATCAAATAATGATTTTAATTGTTTGTCTATATGTCTTAGGTTGTCAGGGTAGTCAGGCTTAGCTTTGTAACTAGGATCAGTTTTATGGCCAATAAACTTATATGGCCAGTGTGCTAGGCAGAAGTGGGTTGCTAAGAAAATTGGTTTTGAATTAAAGCCAGAGAGTTGTGTTTTTAAAAGCTGGCTAAATTGAGTTGGTTTATATAGATGTGATGCAGCCCTGTTTGCATATAGTTCTGGGGTTAGCCATCTGCTTATAGGAAGCAGGGTGAGTAAGTTAGTAATCGGCAGATCAGCATAATTGCCTAAAATGAAATCACTTGCTCCTGTTCTTGGGCCTATGATTGTCTCAAAACCTTGGGTTGAGCCGATATTGCTGAATCGCCGCTCATCACTAGCGTAAATAGTTTGATAGCCTTGCTGTTTTAGTATTTTTGCTAGGTAGTGATTATTGTGATCAAGAGTTGATTCATCCTGAAGATTAAATCTTGCATTGTGATTAACTGGATGCCGACCTGTAAGAATACTTGTCCATGAGGGGTAGGTTCTTGCAAAAGGGGTGTATGCGTTGGGGAACACTGCGGACTCTTCGATTTGACTGTTTAAAAAAGGCATGTAGTGTTGAATTAATTCTGGTCGCAACGAATCGATACTAATAAAAAAAACATTGGGTTTATTTGTATGAGAGGAAGATAAAGGCATTGGTGCGAAGGTATATATTGACGCTAATAGACATGCCAAGATGAAAATTTTAGTATGCAGAGCTATTATTGCTAGTAGCAAAAATAGTAGAGGTATTAAAAAAATAATTAGATTCCACAACAAGTTTAATTGGTTGTCAGCAATAAAAAAAGGTGCGGGAAGGGTGAAGTTAGTATCCTGAAAAAAATGACTGTTAACGGATATTAAGCTGATCGTAAAAATGATTGCGCTTAATATATGTGTTAAATAAGGTTTTAAGTTTGAAATTCTTTTGTTGAGATAACTGGTTAATTTAAACGAGAAAAATATATAGCCAAAACTTAAAATTAGTGAAATAAATGCATATTGAAGTATGTAAATGCTTGCGAGATTACTGAGATTATCTGTTAATGAAAAATTAGCAGTATTATTTCCAAGGGAAAGTCTAATGATACTGGTAGTTATAAGAGCTGTAGCGCCAAATAAATGCAGGCAGATAAATATTGCTAGCTGAATAAAAAAGTATTTATTTAATTGTATCATAGTGGGTGTTGCACTGAATATTATTGTTTTTTATGCTTTTGTTGAAGTAAAGCTTGAGTAAAGATTTATGTGCGCATTGTGAATCAGACCATTTGATTCCGTGTATTAAGGCTTGCTCTAATGCAGGTTTGCTACTCTCTGGGTTAATCCATTTAGGAGTTAGGACGATAGATGGAAATAATTGAGTTTGATTTACCTGGTCTATACTTTTAAGTGGGGTAGTGTACTTACTATATGTATAAGTGTGAGCAAGCCAAACACAGGTTAAAATAAGTAAAACCCCAAGTACAGGCGGGGTGTGTTTTTCTTTAGTTGGTAAAAATGCTGATGTGTCAGAAGTAATGATTGAAATTAAAATAATTATATTGAATATAGAAACGCTATGATAATAGTTTCCATCAACGAGGCTTAAAATTAAGCTACATATAAGACATATAAAGGATGCTTTTTGGATGTTGTTATTTAGAGTAAGTCCTTTCTGAGTAAGTTGTAATATAAAATAGAGGGTTAATATTAGCCCAATTATGCCGTACTCATAGGTGAGCTGGATGATGGAGCTATGAGGGTGGGTTGGTATAATGTGCTGCTGCTTTAAACTGTATCGATAGTTATCCGCCCCCATACCGAAGAGTGGTGAGACATCGATGAGTTCCGATAGTGCATCCTTATAGATTCCAAGTCTGCCTGAAGATGTTGCATTTAGGTCGAGCTTTGATTCTGATATAACCTGGGGAACAAAGAATAATCGAGATATTGATAGGCTTGAGTGGTTGGCTTCGAATTTTAATGAAATAAATAGAGCTAACAGAAATAAAGCTACAGTGATTAGAGTTTGTTTTTTACTTAGTTTAAATAGTATTGGAGATATGGCAAAACACCCTATTAGGCTCGCGATCAAGGGTCCTCTACCACCACTCCAAATAATGCTAACCCATATTATTGTAAATAAACTATAGCCTGCTAGTTTGGCTCTAGGAGCGGGGTTAGTGATGAAAAAATAGGAAAGAGGCAATACCAATACTTGAAGATAGCCCCAGTGGCGGATATTACTAAAAAAAGGTATGTGCTTAACCCAGTTGTATTCAATACCGCCTACTGCTAACCGCAGTAATGAAAAATGGAAAACGGTGTAAAGAAATGCTGCTATTAGGCCTACAATAATAATGGCTCTTTGTTTATCTGACTTAATATGGTGGCTAAGTAAATAAATTAGCAAGAAATGTAGGCAGATTTCAGTGTGACGTACCAGCGATGCATAGCTGTTTTGAGCAAATAGGCAGCTTATAAAACCACATGCTAAAAATAAAAAGATGGGAGTAAGTAGTTTTGGATTTTTCTTTATATCATTAGAAATGTTAAAATTTGTTGTGGTTATTAATAATGCAATAATCAATATCTCACACCAAATGATCCATATTCGGTGTGAAAGAGCAGAATTAAATAAGTCAAAGTTCTCCCAAGCGTAGAGATTCAGGAAAGGGATTAGTGCAATAATAACTACAGGTATTTGAGGAAGTGCGTTTCTGCTTATTATCATAATTAATAACGCGTATCACACCATGCGCATGGATAAATCCACGGCTTTCACGTCTTTTGTTAACGCCCCAATAGAAATATAGTCCACACCGGTTTCTGCAATGCTTACAAGCGTACTATCTGTAATGCCACCGCTGGCTTCTAGTTTGGCTTGGCCATTTACATGTTCAACGGCTTTTTTGGTATCTGTAATGGAGAAGTTATCCAGCATTATGATGTCAGCTCCTGCAGTTAATGCCTGCATTAACTCATCCCAGCTTTCTACTTCTACTTCCACAGGTTTGCCCGGTGCAATAATGTGAGCTTGAGAAATGGCTTGCTGAATGCCGCCGCAGGCATTGATGTGATTCTCTTTAATTAAAAACGCATCAAACAAACCTATTCTGTGGTTATGGCAACCACCCTGAGTCACGGCGTATTTTAGTGCGGTGCGTAAACCCGGTAGAGTTTTGCGAGTGTCCAATAGCTTAACGTGTGTGTGTTTCACTTTTTGGCTGTAAAAAAAGCACTTAGTGGCCACGGCGCTTAATGTTTGCAAAAAGTTAAGGGCGGAGCGCTCACCGGTTAATAAGCTGCGTGAGCTGCCTTTTAATTCAAACAGTGTGTCGTTGGCCTTTACTGATTGACCATCTTTCACATGCCAAATGACTTCTACGCTGTTATCCAGCTGATTAAATACTTCATCTACCCAAGTACAGCCAGCAATGATGGCATCATCACGGCTGATGATGCGCGCATGGCTTTGGTTTTCTGCAGGGATAAGCTGAGCGGTGATGTCACCGTTTTTGAAGTCAGGACCGATATCTTCAAGTAATGCCAAACGCACAGCGTCTTTAATATCAGTAGTAATTTGAGTCAGAGTCAGGTTCATAATATGTCTTAAACTTTAGAGAGGTCTTCACACGATTGATCTTTTGGCTTCATACTGCGTTAAAAACAATCTCAAAATACTCATTTAGCTCACTAATACCGAAATGGCACAAGTGACTCCGTTTTTTCGATTGTCTTTGCCTTGTCTGAAACCAAAATATCGGCTCGTGTATAGACCTCTAAGTCTCAGCTTGTGATTTAGCTTTGCTGAAATACTGTTTACTTAATGTGAATACCACTGGGCTTAATAACAATAACGCGATTAAGTTAGGCAAAGCCATTAGGGCGTTTAGGGTGTCAGCCAGCAACCAGACAAAGTCCAGTTGGGCCATGGCGCCTAATGGAATGGCTAAAATCCAAGCACAGCGGAAAATAATGATGGATTTTACTCCGAATAAGTACTCAGTGCACTTCTCTCCGTACACACTCCAGCCAATTACTGTGGTAAATGCAAAAATAGCCAAACCAAGGCTCACAATATGCTGACCAAAACCGGGTAATGCTTGGCTAAAGGCCATTGAGCTTAATGCGGCACCGTTCTCTCCACTCTGCCACGCACCTGTTAATACGATGACTAACCCTGTAAGTGTACAAATAATGAGCGTATCAATGAATGTGCCTAACATGGCGATCAAACCTTGCTGCACAGGGTGGTTAGTTTGTGCGCTGGCGTGAGCAATGGGCGCACTGCCTAAACCGGCTTCGTTAGAAAACACACCACGGGCCACACCGTAGCGAATAGCGGCCCATATGGTGGCGCCGGCAAAACCGCCGGTGGCCGAAACAGGGTTAAAGGCGTATTCCACAATGGTGGCAAACGCAGCGGGTACTTGTTCAATATTGCTTAGTACCACTATTAATGCAGCGCCGATATAAGCCAGTGCCATGAAAGGCACCAATTTACCGGCCACTTGGGCAATGCGTTGGATGCCGCCTAAAATAACTAAGCCGGCTAATATGGCTAACACCACGCCTGTCACATACATAGGGATGCCATAGTCGGTGTTCATAACATCGGCCACAGAGTTAGCTTGTACTGTGTTGCCTATGCCAAAGCCTGCGATCATGCCAAATATGGCAAACGCCGTGGCCATCCATTTCATGTAGGAAGGCAGACCGTTTTTGATGTAATACATGGGTCCACCAATAAAATCGCCATTTTCGTCTTTTTCACGAAAGTGCACGGCTAATACGGCTTCGGCAAATTTTGTGGCCATGCCTAATAATGCAATGCACCACATCCAAAACAGTGCCCCAGGGCCACCTAATGCGATGGCGGTACCAACACCTGCAATGTTACCTGTGCCCACAGTGGCCGACATAGACGTCATCAAGGCATTGAAGCCGCTAATGTCGCCTTTTGTTTTATCACCACTGCGACCAGACCACAGTGTTTTAAAGGCTAAAGGAATGTGGCTTAAGGTACGGCCTTTTAAACCCAGTGTTAAAAATAAACCGGTTAGAGCTAATAGAATCAGCATTGGTGCACCCCAAACCACACCATTAATGGCACCTAAGGCGCTGGTGATTAGGGTTAAGGCTTGCTCAATGAAAGTGGGGGCTATTTCAGCTTGGCTAGTGGGCATAATTTTTAGAGGTTTATTATTAGAATATGACACATCATAACTTGAGTGCTCTCAGGATCAAATGTTGTTTGAGGCATGGGTTGGCATTTGAGAAAATTTAATGAAAAACAGGCCAGTGTATTTAAATACTTAAAAAATAGGCCAAACTTGTTAGAGTACCAAGAATAATTGCAAACTTGAGCTTAGTGAACATTACACTGAGCCTTCAAGGCGACTCAGTAAGGCCCTAACGTGAAAATCGTTGATCATAAATTACAAAGCGCTAAGTGGTGTCCATCACCAAATTTTAATGAGCGCCCAGAGCTATCAGAAAAGCCGATCAATATGTTGGTGGTACACAATATTAGTTTGCCACCCAACAAATTTGGTGGTTGTTATATTGAAGACTTTTTCAGTAACACCTTGGATTGCAATGCAGACCCGTATTTTCAAACCATTAAAGATCTGCAAGTAAGCAGTCACTTACTAATCAAACGTGACGGTAAAATCGTGCAATTTGTGCCTTTTAATAAACGCGCGTGGCATGCTGGCTTGAGTGAATTTAATGGAGAGACAAACTGCAATGATTTTTCCATTGGTATCGAATTAGAAGGGGCTGATCATATTGCTTATGAAAGCGAGCAATATGCGGCTTTGGCTCAAGTCAGTAAGGCTTTGATGCTGGCTTATCCAGACATTGTGACAGAGCGTTTAGTTGGGCATTCTGATATAGCGCCAGGAAGAAAGACCGACCCTGGTGAAAGCTTTGATTGGGATTATTTTAAGTCATGCTTAATTGCATAAGGCTTCAAAAAACTATTAAATTTAAAATGAAAAAACTATGAAATTTATCGTTTTATTATTTGCAGTGTTACTGCAAAAGCAAACCAAACAAACCGGTTATCAGCGTAATAATAACTGGTTCAAGCGTGTGTTAAGCCCATTTTCTGTTAATGACATGGGCACGGTCTCACAAGCTTTGGTGTTTACGCTTGTGGTGGTTTTACCATGTTTAGTATTAGGTTTCGCGCTTAGTCAGTTAACGGGCATTATTGCAGGTAGTCTGTCTGTGTTATTACAAGTGGCGTTATTTTTATATATTTTAGGCCGAGATGACTTCAGTACACGTTTTGCCAGTTATAAAGAGTGCTGGAAAAGAGCGGATTACCAAGGGGCTTATCACTGCGCTCAACAGTTTTTAAGTGTACAAGAGCAGGCACAAGAGCAACCTTTAATGCTGCATAAAACCGTTTTACACGCCATTGTATTTGCATGGTTCTCGCGATTTTTCATATTCACATTCTGGTTTTTATTAGGCGGCATAGCAGGGGCGCTAGGTTGTTTATTAAGTTATTGGTTTTATCGTGAGTTCAGGTTGCCATGGCTTAAAAGCATATTGGGCGCACTTGAATGGTTGCCTTCTCGATTACTAGCATTAAGCATTGCACTAACCGGTGATTTTGTAAAAAGTTTTCCAAGTGCCATGAAATTCATTAGTGACTTTAACAGCTCAACAAAAGAGGTGTTATCCACAACCATGAGTTTAAATGATGGCTTAGATGAAGCTGAGTTTGATTGCGAGAAAGCGAACTTTGCATTAGATGAAACCAATCAGCTCATGATGCGCTGTGCCATTTTGTGGCTGTTGGTAGTGGCGTGTTTAACAGTCTTTGCAGGTTTCTAAGCGTTTCTAGTATTCAGAGTAAATTCTAAAAAGCGGGCTTCATTTAATAGCCCGCAATTCACATTCCCCCCATTATTTATTTAACCAAGCTGCCCCTCGTACACCGCTAGAGTCGCCGTGTGTATTTTGTTTTAGCTCTGTGTTCACACAATCACTGAATACAAATTCCTGCCAAACATGTTTAACATCAGTGTATAGGGTATGCATATTAGAGAGCCCACCGCCTAATACAATGACATCCGGGTCCACGATATTAATCACGCTGGCCAAGCTTTTAGCCAAACGTCGTACGTATGCGTGGTAAGCGTGTTTAGCATGTGGGTTAGAGTCTTTTTGTTGGAAAATTTCTTGGCTAGAAAGACTAATATCATTTTGCAGGGACGCCTGTCTGCTAAAACCAGGGCCAGACAAATAGGTTTCAATGCAACCTTGTTTTCCACAATAGCAGTTTTGTTTTGGTTGGTCTGAGTCTTCAGGCCAAGGCAATGCATTGTGGCCCCATTCACCTGCAATGTGGTTGGGGCCTATTAATAGTTGCTGGTTAATGACTAAACCGCCGCCCACTCCAGTGCCAATAATCACGGCAAATACGCTGGTTTTATTTTTTCCGGCGCCATCTAGCGCCTCGCTTAATGCAAAACAGTTGGCGTCATTTTCAATTTTAACGGGACGCTTGAGGGTTGTTGATAAATCCGCTTTGAAGTCTTTGCCTATTAGACAAACCGTATTGGCATTTTTAACCAGGCCTGTTTTTAAACTCAGTGCACCGGGAATACCAATGCCAACAGGTGTTTGTTTTAATTTTAGTTGAGTTTCGCAATCACTTACTAATGTATGAATGGCCGTTAATATAAGCTGATACTGAGTATCGGAGTCGGCATGTTTAGGGGTGTTAATGCGAGTGCGATAGAGGATATTGTCGTCATCACCTAATGTGCTTTGTGTATTTTTTAGAGCGACAATTTCAATTTTGGTACCGCCAAGGTCGATACCGATTAAAACAGAGTTCATAGGTGACAGTGTTTATTTAGGAGCGTGACCGTCATCATAACTGTTAAACATGTCCTTGGCTTGCTCATCTGCGCTGATGAGTTTAAAACCAACCCCGTACATGGTGCTGTTGAATGGGTCACAGCGCACGCTTTCAACTTCAATGTGCCCAGTGCGTTTACGGCCAATATTATTGGGTAAATCCACCATAGAGAGTTTTACCACTTCTCCAAGCGCCACAGGCTGATAACTGGAAACCAGTACGCCGCCCTCTGAGTAGTCCAGCATGGTGCCTAAAAATTTCGCGCTGCTGTCTTCAAATACACTGACATTAGAATGCAGGTTTCGACGGGCGAATCGTCTTTGTTCTTTCATTTCATTTCTCATATCTGCTATGTACATATCCAGCAAACAAACATATTCAGAAACCAAGCTTACCTAGCGCACAATGGTGCTGGGTATTGCATGTTTGTTTCATAGGGCAAGCTTAAAAGGCCGTGCTGGCACTGGCTCCATTTGCCCTTACCTTATAAGATTAGCCTTTGAGATCAGATTAACCAGAAATTATCAGCATGCCGGATATTCCAAGCCCTATGGATGATCAAAACCAGCCCCATGTGCACCTTATTTTAGGGGGCGCGCGCAGTGGTAAAAGCCGTTATGGCGAGAAACTGGCCGCTGAAAGTGGCAAGCAAGTGGTGTATTTGGCCACCGCCACAAGCCATGATGACGAAATGGCACAACGCATAGAGCAGCACCAATTAGACCGCCCAGCCAGCTGGCCCACTATCGAGTGCCCAATTCAATTGTCTCAATCCATTATTGAGCATGATCAGCCACAGAATGTCCTGCTGGTGGATTGCCTCACCTTATGGCTGATGAATGTCATGATGGACTCAAAAGATTTAGCAACGGCGGTGGACGAATTACTGCTGGCCCTTAAAAATTGCCAAGCACCGGTTTTGATGGTGTCTAACGAAATCACCATGGGTGTGGTGCCCATGGGCGAGCTATCACGAAACTATGTGGATGAACTTGGACGCTTGCATCAGCGTATCGCGGCTCAAGCCACTAACGTCACTTTAATGGTTGCAGGTATTCCTATGGTTGTGAAAGCCTAGAGGAAGTTGAGCTTGGTAATTTGTGGTTTTGATGAGTGCACCAGCACTAATATGATTGAGCTCAAGCCACTAACGTCACTTTAATGGTGGCGGGCATTGCAATGGTTGTGAAAGCCTAGTTTTACAGTATTTTATTTTTTAAATTTTTAGCGAGTTAATAATATGTCTTGGTATTTACAAGCCGCCACCAACATTGATGAAAGCATCACCGAGCAAGCATTAGGGCATCAGTTAACTTTAACTAAACCGCCAGGCTCATTGGGTTCATTAGAAGAGGTGGCGGTAAAATTTTCTGCATTTCAAAATACCCTAAAGCCACAGCTCAATAATATTCACATCAGTGTGTTTGCAGGTGATCATGGTATTGCGGCAAATGGAGTTTCGGCTTTTCCACAAGCGGTGACCACTGAAATGGTGAAAAACTTTGCCAACGGCGGGGCAGCCATTTCTGTTTTAGCCCGTCAATTACATGCTCAATTTGAAGTGGTTAACCTAGGCACTTTATTTGAAGTGGATCAACACGAGCAAATAGTGGATGCACGCATTGCCCCGGGCACAAAAGATTTTTCGCAAGAAAAAGCCATGAGCACAGAGCAATTACAAGAAGCACTTTTACAAGGTCAAAAAAGTGCTAACAGAGCCGCTAAAAATAATAGTCAGTTATTCATTGGTGGCGAAATGGGCATTGGCAATACTACATCTGCTTCGGCGCTTGCTTGTGCGCGTATGAACATGGCCGCCATTGATATGGTGGGGCCTGGCACAGGTTTGGCGCCTGAGCAGCTACCGTTTAAAGCACAAATGATTGAAAAAGCCTTAACCCTGCACACAGATCAAGACCCATTGTTACAATTGCAAAACTTAGGGGGCTTTGAAATTGTCGGTTTAGTGGGTGCGTATATTAGCTGCGCGCAACAAGGTATTCCGGTATTGGTGGATGGATTTATCAGCACGGCTGCGGCATTAATGGCAGTGGCTATTAATGAAAGTGTGCGACCATGGTTATTGTTCAGTCATGAAAGTGCAGAGCCGGGCCATCAAAAAATGTTACAAGCATTACAAGCCAATGCGTTATTAAATATTGGCATGCGTTTGGGTGAGGGTAGTGGTGCGGCCGTGGTGGTGAGCTTGATGCAAAGTGCTTTGGCATTGCATAATGAGATGGCCACCTTCTCCCAAGCAGGCGTATCAGAAGCTTAAAGCTATTGCGCTCACAGATACGGCGTTATGAAATAATTTAAAAGACATCATTGAACAACAGTCAACTCTGTCTTTTAAATTATTTCGTGCCTTGTCTCTATTTCGCTCATCACGCTTTAAATTTATCTAGATTGCCCATTGGCGTTAAAAAATAACCTTAGCGGCCTCGATAACGGTTTTCAGTAAAATGGAACCTCATTAGAATCAAATAATAAAAAGGAATTTCCATGGACACCGTCACCAAAACCATTGATCTGCTGCGCCATGGAGAACCTGTTGGTGGTAATGTGTTGCGTGGCCGTACCGATCATGAATTAAGTGATTTGGGTTGGTCACAAATGCATGAGGCGGTTGAGAATAAAAAGTGGGATGTAATCATCACAAGTCCCTTGTCTCGTTGCCAAGCGTTTTCAGAAACTCTTGCCAAGCAGTTAGATGTGGATGTCATTATTGCCCCTGATTTTCGTGAGTTTGATTTTGGCATTTGGGAAAATCAATCCATGGATAAAATTTTTAAAGAAGACTTCGAGCGCATTAAACCCATGTGGGATGACCCAATGAATTTCTCCGCCCCAGAAGGTGAAAGTTTGTTGGGGTTTGAACGTCGAGTATTAAAAGCTTGGTTCGGCTGTTTAGGCCGTGAAGAAAGTAGCCAGTTAGTGGTGTGTCATGGTGGCGTGATTCGTTTATTGTTAAAAGAAGTATTAGGCCTGCCGTTTACCAATATAAACCGTATTGATGTGCCATACGCATCTCGTTCACAAGTTAAAATCACCGGTGACGAGCCTTATTATTATCAGCTTTCCACCCACGGTTAAAAACGCCAAGCAATGATTGCTGTCTTTTTTTGACTTTTAATCATTAGGTTTCACACCGCTCACATAAGGCCTTTCGGCACTTTACAGATTCTCATCTATACTTTTAGTGATGATCAATAGGTAAGGACACGACATGGCATCTGATGGACACGATCACGACCCCAGCGAAACCAAAGAATGGCTCGACTCGATTGAGAGTGTGATTCGTGAGGAGGGCATTGAGCGCGCGCGTTTTTTATTAGAGCGCCTTTCAGAATGTGCGACCCGTGATGGCATGCCATTGCCGTACACCATGACCACCCCTTACCGAAATACCATTCCCCCTAATGATGAAGTGAAAATGCCTGGCGACCTGTTTTTA
>Ga0209712_10000088_pt1 | contig 75075 bp, 69 predicted proteins | sample ArcOceMetagenome_FD_187443 | JGI IMG/M metagenome (GOLD analysis project Ga0209712, IMG submission 187443) | Marine eukaryotic phytoplankton communities from Arctic Ocean - Arctic Ocean - Greenland ARC118M Metagenome (SPAdes) (version 2) | ecosystem: Environmental > Aquatic > Marine > Oceanic...
CACAGAGGTCGCCTGCATTATCGTTGAACCCATAGCTGGCAATATGAACTGCATCCCCCCACAAGATGGTTTTTTGCAATGCTTGCGAGACGTATGTGATGCCAGTGGCGCACTATTAATCTTTGATGAAGTGATGACCGGCTTTCGTGTTGGGCCTCAATGTGCTCAGGGTCGATATAACATCGCACCAGACTTAACCACTTTAGGTAAGGTCATTGGTGGCGGTATGCCTGTGGCCGCTTTTGGTGGGCGCAGTGAGGTTATGCACTCTCTTGCACCTATGGGACCTGTATACCAGGCAGGGACATTATCCGGCAACCCTGTCGCCATGAGTGCAGGCCTAGTCATGCTTGATGAAGTTAGCCAACCTGGTTTTTATGAGCAACTCACAAGCTTCACCAGCCAGCTTTTGGCAGGCCTAGAAGAACGAGCAAAAGCTGCAAACGTAGACTTTCATACTAGCCAGGTGGGCGGCATGTTTGGCTTATTCTTTACAGATCAACCTCAGGTCACCTGCTTTGCAGAAACCATGGCTTGTGATACAGAGAAGTTTGGTCGATTCTTTCACCTAATGCTGGCGGAAGGAGTATACCTAGCGCCCTCAGCTTTTGAGGCAGGCTTTACTTCTACAGCACATGGCGACAAGGAGTTGGCTCATACTTTAGATGCAGCAGAGCGCGCTTTTGCTCAACTTTAATCCATGTTGAGCTTTGCTTTCCTGCTGCTATCAGCCGGCCTTATTGCACTAGGCGCACTATTGTGGCGCCTTAGCAGTTCACAAGACGCCTACAAAGTAGCTTCATTTTGCCTTTGGATAGGGGCATATGGATGCATTGCTAATGCGCCTGTTTTTAGCTTATTTATTGAACCTGAGATGGCGACACTAGGCAATAATCTAGGCCTGTATGTAGGGTTTCCTATGATGGCCTTGGTGTTGTTGGACTTGGTTCTTGGCTGGAAATGGCAGAAAGCCACATGGGGACGCATTTTTTTAGGTTTAGCCGCCATGTTTGAACTTATGCGTCGTGCAGAATCTGGTAACAGCTATGGTGAATTTCTTCTCATGGCCTGCACATTAGCTTTATTATTCGCATTTTTTAAGATTATAAAAAATGCCATAGCAAGCAGACAAGGCTTTAAAAAGCATTCAATTGTACTGGGGTTTTATGTTGGCTTAATGGTGGCTAGCCTGTGGTCAATTAACACTACCTTTGCCTTACTATGGAATAGCTTGACCCTACTCACCTTTGGAGGTTATTTATACTTTGCAGCCTGAGCTATAGCCTTAGCTTCACCTTGGCTATCTCCTAAATTGCTTCGGCTAGCACCAATTAACTTCCAAAAATAATACTGGTAGCTTTTCTTATTGGGCACAAGGGTTAGGCCCTTGAGGGCTAGCTGTTCAGCACGAGAGGCTTCACCTAGGGAAAGCTGCAAGGCCGCCAAGCGTGCGTAGACCTTAGGTTCCCGCGGCGCAATGCGTTGAGCTCTTTGAAGCTGAATTACTGCCTCAGTCACTTTGCCTTGCGCCTTTAGTTGATCAGCTTCAGTTAGCAACTGTTCCACTACAGCTTGGTCTGATGCAGGTAATGGCGGTTTCTGCGCCGCAGAAGGAGCCGCTTGTGTTGCAACTGACGCATTTTCTGGTACTGCTATTACTGTCACAACTTGATTGGACACCGGCTGCGCAGTAATGGTAACTACTGATTTAGGGGCTACGTAAGCTTTAGGCTTTGCAGTGACTACTGGCGCAGATGGCGCGGGTGTTACTTGAATGCTAGCAGGCACCTGACTAGGCAGAGTTGGTAGACGCTCAGAAGCCCTCGCTGGCACACTTAAGTCTTCAACAACAGGACCATAGCCCGTTGCTGCACAGCCCCCCAAGACAAGCATTAGGGATATGAGTGATACGTATTTAAAGCACGTGATTTGATTGTTATACATTAGTCACTAATATCCACAAGTTTTATTAAAAGCCGGTGCTGATACTTTAGGTATCGGTAACCAAACACCGTTAGGGCAATTATTGGGCATAGCCTTGCCTGTTTTTGCATTGAGGTGATAATACTCTATCAATTGAGGCTTGATGTCCTTATAGCTAGTGTACGCCAAATGCTGCATCAGTTGTGCCCACACATGCAATGCACCACCAGCGCCAGTGAGTGGCGTTGGTTTAGCATCCTCTCTACCCAGCCAGACAGTGGCAACATGCTGGCCACTAAACCCCGCAAACCAGCTATCTTTGAGGTCATTAGTGGTGCCAGTCTTTGCAGACACTTGTTGCTGTTTAGGCAAATATTGGTAAACACCCTTTGCTGTCCCATAGTGTGCCGCCATTCGCATTTCGTGCTGCAGTAAGTAAGTAGCGTCGTTGCTAGCGGCCTGACGTACAGCAAAGGGAAAATGACTCAGTAGCTGACCATTGGCCTCTGTCACTTGGCGAACAAGGCTCAAGGGGCTATAAAAACCATTGCCAGCTATCGTTTGATAGACTTGATTAACCTGCAGAGGCGACATTTCAACCGCTCCCAGTAATGCTGAAGGATACGCAGGAATGAATTGATCTACACCCATTTTTTTCAGTTGCTGCAACACCTTATCTACGCCTACCTGCATACCTAAACGTACATTAGCCTGATTATAAGACTTTGCCAAGGCTTCATACATCGGAACCTTGCCATGGGATTTACGATCATAATTTTGTGGTTGCCATAAGGTTCCATCAGATTGCTGCAAAGACACTGGGGCATCATTAATAATTGTAGCTGGGCTATACTGACCTGTCTCTAGAGCTGCAAGGTGGATGACTGGCTTTAATAACGAACCCACTTGACGGCTTCGATCTAAGGCCCAGTTATGCCCTGCATAACCACCGTTATGATCGCCTACTAAGGCTAACAATTCGCCACTGTCTCTATGACTCACTACTAACGCACCCTGTAAGCCTTGTATTTTACCATGACGTTGGTTGAGTTTTAGTACTTGCTCAACCATGGCCGTGTCTGCTTGATGCTGCACCCAAGGGTCTAAACTAGTAAAAATCCGTAACCCGTGGCTAGATAAGGCTGATGCTTGGTAATGCTGTTGCAGTTGCTGTCTTACTACATCCATATAAGCAGGATAGCGGCTCACCTGAGTGGCCCCAGTTAAATCTAATGGCAACCCTTGATACTGCATTTTTTGAGCATCTGAAATTAAGTTTTGCTGTGCCAAGATAGACAGCACCAGGTTGCGTCTTTTAGTCGCTCGTTTTGGGTATCTTTGGGGATTATAATAAGAAGGCCCTTTGACCAAGCCAACCAAAAGTGCAACCTGATGTAATTTAAGCTCACTTAGCGGTTGTCCAAAGTAAAACCGACTAGCAAGGCCAAAGCCATGAATTGCTCGTTTACCAGCTTGCCCTACAAATACCTCATTAAGATAAACTTCTAACACCTCGTCTTTACTGTAGTGAACATTTAGCAACAACGCCATTGGAGCTTCGATAATCTTGCGCCATAGGGTTTGCCGGTCTGTAAGGTAAAAATTCTTAACAAGCTGCTGTGTTAAGGTGCTGCCACCTTGTACTACTGCACCCGCCTGAATATTAGCCCACAAGGCCCGCACAATACCCCAAGGAGAAATGCCATAGTGGGAATAATAATTACGATCTTCAACCGCTAACAAAGTTTCAATAAAACCATTAGGCAAATCATTTAACTGGATGAGTTCTCTATCTTCATTGTGTGCCGGATAAATACCACCAACTAATTGTGGCTCTAATCTCAACAACGCCAAACCGGCTCCAGAGGGCTGACGCAAGCCTGTGATCGTATTTTGCTGCAGACTAACTTCTACCAAAACCCCAGGCTCATTACCATCGGCAAAACGAAACCCTCTGCTATAAATAGCCATGCCTTGATTTGTTTTTTGTACTTGACCAGGTGCATTTGCATGCTTTACCCAGCGATACCCTAATTGGGTAAGCTCATAGTCTAGCTGACCTGCTGCCATTTTCTGACCTTTGAAGAGCTCCAGTGGGCGGGCGTAAACTTTGGCTGGCAAGGACCAGCGATGGCCTTCAAACCGATGTCTAATTTGAGCATCAAGGTACACTAGCGCAACAACACCAATTACCATCAACACTGTGGCAAATTTGAACACCCAAACCCAAGATATCCAACCGACAGGCCCTGTTGATTTAGCTTTATTAGTCGTTCGTCGCTTAGTCAATGTGTGTTCTCAATTCTGTTATGCTAGCCATATATTCTTTCCTATTTTGATCATACGTATGCTTTTAACACCGCAACCCACTGTACTTTTGAACAGCCACGAGCTTGAGGAAGGCCACAGCAAAGGATTTATTATTAATGGTACCAACCTTTTTGTCCTACGCCATCAGGGCAACCTTGTAGCCTACCTCAATAGCTGTCCCCACCGAAAAGTGCCTTTAGAGTGGCTTCCTGACCAATTTTTAAACTCTGACAAACAGTTTATTCAGTGCGCCACTCACGGAGCACTATTTACAATTGAGCAGGGGCTTTGTATTAGCGGCCCATGTCATCAAGAATCTCTCACCAACCTATGTGTAGAAGAGCGTGGTGGTAAAGTCTATTGTACTATTCCTAGAGGTTAAGCTTGCCTTGCCATGTTCAGTGGCACAACACGCACCAAACTCATTTCTGTTAGGCTTATTGACGCTCCATAAGCCATCACTTCTACGCCTTGTTCTATGGCCCAGGCCAATGTCTCAGAGTAACCTGGGTCCACATCCCATGCTGGAGATACCTGAGTTATGCCAGTATGGGCGACACAATATACCAAAACAGCCCTATAGCCTTGAGTCACCATGTACACTAATTCACGAAGGTGTTTACGCCCGCGCTGTGTCACTGCATCTGGAAATAAACCCTGCCCTTGTGATGTCATAAGAGTGACATTTTTCACCTCTACATAACACTCTGGTAAGCGCTCATGCTGGCTCAAGAAAATATCTATTCGGCTATTTTCCTGGCCGTATTTTACCTCAGTTTCCAATTTACCATAGCCTTGCAGTGGCGTAATTGTGGCATTATTTATAGCCTCTACAACCAAACTATTAGCTCGATGAGTATTAATACACGCCAAGAACTGTTGATCTATTTCTACTAGCTCCCACGTACAAGGGTATTTCCGCTTTTTGTTTGCCGAATCCCAAAACCAAACCCTACTATTAGGCACAGCGCAATTCTTCATAGAACCCGTATTAGGACAGTGCAGGGTCAATGGCGTTCCATCATGTGTGTGCACATCTGCTAAAAACCGCTTATAGCGCCGGCCTAGGATGGCTTGCTGTAGGGGTAATAAAAATTTCATTTGATATATCCGATAATGAAACTAAGGGTGTTTATAATATTTTTTGATGCTTTGTCTGTATTTTTTTAAAAAACAAACCATACATGGCAAGCCTATGAATTGTAAATGAAAATACTTTGAACGGGAGGCATTAACACGTATAATAGGGCGAAGTAGATATAGGAGCGACGCATTTTAACTAGATTTAGCAACATTATTCTGCTATTTTTACGCCGTTAATTTACCAACAGAAATTGGGCCTCAGCTTTTAGTAACAAGACTAAATGCTACCGCCCTCACAAACGAAATAAGTTATGTCAAACTCAAATGCATCACTGTTAAAACACTTTACCCCTTATAAGGTAAAAAAAGGTGAAGAGTACATGAATTCAGATCAGCTAGATCATTTTAAAGTGATTCTGCATGCCTGGAAACAAGACTTAATGGAAGAAGTTGACCGAACCGTTAATCACCTAAAAGAAGACGCTGCTAACTTCGCCGACCCTAATGATCGCGCCAGTCAAGAAGAGGAGTTCTCGCTTGAGCTTAGAGCCCGTGATCGCGAGCGAAAGTTGACTAATAAAATTAATGATACGCTAGAGCTCATTGAGCAAGACGAATATGGCTATTGTGACACCTGTGGTGTTGAAATTGGCATCCGTCGGCTAGAAGCCCGCCCCACTGCGACTTTATGTATTGACTGCAAAACCCTTGCAGAGATCAAAGAGAAGCAGTTAGGTAAATAGGCTGACCATGGGCTACATTGGCCGCTTTGCACCAACGCCGAGTGGCCCTTTGCATTTTGGCTCTTTGGTAGCTGCCTTAGCAAGCTACTTAGATGCCCGTGCCAACAAAGGCCATTGGCTTTTGCGCATAGAGGATTTAGACCCACCTCGCTCCGATTCTGGCTCCATTGACGCTATTTTTTCCTGCCTAGACACCTTTGGATTGCACTGGGACGGCACGCCGATGTTTCAGAGCAAGCGCCAACCTGCCTACCACGAGGTCCTCGAACAACTGCGCCAACAGGGCCGGATTTATGCCTGCAGCTGCAGCCGGACACAATTTCAGGCGGACCCACTTTATAGCTGTCAGTGCTTAACTCAGCCACCCTCTTTGAAGGATGTGGCGATGCGTATTGTATTGCCTCAAACAAGCATTACCCTAGATGACGTTATTATTGGTCCTCAAACACAGCACCTTAGCAATGACGTGGGTGACTTTGTGGTGCAACGTAAAGATCAGCTATTCTCCTACCAACTGGCTGTTGTTGCAGATGATGCCGAACAAAATATAAGTCACGTTATTCGTGGCAGTGACTTGTATCATCAAACACCTCGCCAAGTGTGGCTACAAACCTGTTTGGGTTATAAACAACCTATTTATGGGCACATTCCTATTATTACTAACCACCAAGGGCAAAAACTCAGTAAACAAAACTTAGCATCCCCACTGGACATAACGCAAGCACCTGCACTGTTGTCTGAGGCATTAGAACGCTTAGGTCAAACTACACCGTGCACCTTTCGCAAAGCCCCTGTTGAAGAACAATTAGCCCAGGCAATTGCGCAATGGGATATCAACAGCGTACCCAAGCAGATGCAAGACCCTATTGCCTTTGTCTAGCTAGCAAGGCAATGGTAGAATGCGCGCTACATTTGTTTTTTGATTTTCCACCAAACCGAGTCGACGACTTCTATGGGTTTTATTTCTAAGCTGGTTAACATGGTCAAAGGCGACCAACCGGCAGCAGCAGCACCAACAGGCCCCAATATCATCACCCGCGATCATCATGATATTTCTCGCCGTGACATTAGTGACAATGCACTTAAGGTGCTTTATCGACTAAAAGATGCAGGCTACCAAGGGTTTTTGGTGGGCGGAGGAGTGCGTGATATTCTTTTGGGCAAACAACCTAAAGATTTTGATATCGCTACAGATGCGCATCCAGAGCAGGTCCATAAGCTATTTAGAAATTCCATTCTTATTGGCCGTCGCTTTCGCTTAGTGCATGTTCGCTTTGGTCGTGAAATAATTGAAGTGGCTACGTTTAGGGCAAGCCACCTTACTAGCGAAAATAGTAGCCAAGCCAAACAAGCCGAAAGCGGGATGTTATTGCGTGACAATGTTTATGGTACCGTGGATGACGATGCCATGCGTCGAGATTTCACCATTAATGCGATGTATTACAACATTAATGGCTTCACCATCCATGATTTTGCTGGAGGTATTGAAGACATAGAGAAACGCAGCATTCGCATGATCGGTGATCCTCAAGCTCGTTATAGAGAAGACCCAGTTCGCATGCTTAGAGCCATTCGCTTTGCTGCTAAATTAGACTTTGAAATTGATCCTGCAACAGCCGAACCCATGCATACCCTAGGCCATTTATTGGAGCCTATTCCTGCAGCACGGATGTTTGAAGAAATATTAAAGTTGCTACTATCAGGCAATGGCGAACAGACCTACTACCTTTTGCGTGACTATGATTTATTTAAGTTCTTATTTCCTGCCACTGACGCTGCTATTGAGAACGATGAAACAGAAGATTTTCAGGTAGAAGATTTTGTTGTTTTAGCCCTGCGTAATTCTGACGAGCGCATTGCTCAAGGAAAAAGTGTTACCCCAGCTTATTTATTTGCTGCGCTGCTATGGCATCCATTGCAGCAAAGACTATCTCAAATTCGCAATATGCCGCCCATACCCGCGATGCACCAAGCCGCTCAGGATGTCATATTGCAGCAGGTTAAACGCACCTCTATTCCACGTCGCTTTAGCACGCCGATGAAGGAAATTTGGGATATGCAGTTAAGGCTACCACGACGCCACGGCAACCGTGCTGCAGAATTAGTAGACAACAAGCGTTTTAGAGCTGCTTATGATTTTGTATTATTACGCGAAGCCAGTGGAGAAAAACTAGAGAACTTAGGCGAATGGTGGACTGAGTACCAGTTTGCCAGTGGTGATAGGCGTGAGCAAATGACTAAAGAATTAGGTAAACCTGCGCCAAAAAAGCGTGCGCCAAAGAAACCAAAAGAGAGCGAAGATGGTTAACGCATTTATTGGTTTAGGTAGTAATCTTGACAACCCAAAGGACCATGTCAGGCAGGCTATAGAGGATTTAAAACAGCTACCACAAAGCCAACTGTTATTAGCGTCTAAACTCTATCTGAGCAAGCCTGTGGGGCCTCAAGACCAAGATGACTTTGTTAATGCAGTGGTTTTATTGGCAACTGAACTAGAGCCTCTGGCTTTACTGGACGAGTTACAAAGCATAGAGCAGCATCATCAACGAGTTCGTGAGCGGCATTGGGGGCCACGCACCTTAGACTTAGATCTACTATTATTTGCTGACCAAACCATTCAGAACTCACGCCTAACCGTCCCTCACACTGAGTTAAGTAGACGTGATTTTGTAATTGGCCCTTTACTAGAACTTTGCCCGGAGCTTTTACTCCCTAACGGTACCCCATTACAACAACTCTTGCAGCAATGCCCAATAGATGGTTTGATCTGCATTGAAGCCTAACGCACTGCCCTACTCAATCACCCGGAGCTAATGCACCATGTCAAAAACTACGCTGCACAGCCTAACGCGCCTAAAAGAGGCGGGTGAAAAGGCTACTTGTATTACTAGCTACGATGCAAGCTTTACTCAGCGAGTAAACCAAGCAGGTATCGATGTTATTTTGGTAGGTGATTCTTTGGGTATGGTATTACAAGGCCACAACTCAACCCTTCCTGTGACTATGGAGCAAATGGTCTATCACACTCGTTGTGTAGAAGCTGGCAACAGTGAAAGCCTGATTATGGCCGACATGCCATTTATGAGTTACCGTACGGTAGAACAAGCCATGACTAACGCGACAGCCCTAATGCAGGCAGGCGCACAAATCGTTAAGTTAGAGGGGGGCCTGTGGCTAAAAGACACTGTGCGCAAGCTCTTCGAACAAGGGATTCCTGTATGTGCCCACTTAGGGCTTACGCCTCAAGCGGTGAATAAACTGGGCGGTTATCGAGTGCAAGGTAAAACCCCAGAGCAAGCGGCTAGCCTACTTAATGAAGCGCTAGAGCTAGAAGCAGCAGGGGCTAGTATGATTTTGTTAGAGTGTGTTCCAAGCCGCGTAGGAAAAGCCATTACTGAAGCCGTCTCTGTCCCTGTTATCGGTATTGGCGCAGGACCAGATACCGATGCTCAAGTCCTAGTTATTTATGACATGCTGGGCATTACCCCCGGCAAGCCTGCTCGATTTGTAAAAAATTTCTTACAACAAGAAGGTGATGTACTGAGGGCATTAGAAGCCTATGTTTTAGAAGTAAAATCTGGGGCTTTCCCAACTCCAGAACATTGCTTTAGTTAACCCTACGACACTACAACTATGCATACTATCGACAGCATCAACCAGCTACGAAGCCACCTTTGGCAGGCTAAGTTAGATCATAAAGTGATCGCTTTTGTACCTACTATGGGCAATCTACATGAAGGTCATTTACAGCTCATAGATCGAGCGCTAGAGGAGGCTGACTTAGTAGTGGCTAGCATTTTTGTTAACCCACTTCAATTTGGTCCTGGAGAAGATTTTAATGGTTACCCACGTACATTTATGGCAGACCAAGAAAAACTAATAAGTCGCGGGTGTCATGTGTTATTTGCACCCAATGTTGATGAAATGTACCCCACTACTAATGTGAGCTCTACTGTGGTGAAAGTGCCTCACCTAGATCAACTTTTGTGTGGTGCCAGTCGGCCAGGGCATTTCACTGGTGTAGCTACCGTTGTGAGCAAATTATTTGGTATTGTTCAGCCAGATTTGGCTATTTTTGGACTTAAAGATTACCAACAATTCTTAGTCATTAAGCAACTAACCAATGACCTTTGCCTACCAGTAAAAATTATCGGTGCACCCATTGCACGGGCAGAAAGTGGCTTAGCACTAAGCTCCCGCAATGGCTATTTAAGTAACTCAGAATTAGGCCAAGCTGCACAATTATATGCGTGTTTAATCAACTGCAGGTTAGCCCTTGAACAAGGCGAAAGTGATTTACAAAAACTGGAAGATCAAGCGCAGTGCCAGCTTGAATCTGCGGGCTTTGAACGTGACTATTTCAAGATTTGTCGCCAAAATGACTTACAACCAGCAACCAATAGTGATTCACACCTTGCGATTGTAGCCGCCGCCTATTTGGGCAAGGCAAGGCTGATTGATAACATACGCTTCACCTTACAACTATAGCTTTTGGCTCTAAAGAATTAGGCGTTAAAGGCCATACATATCGGCCATCGCTTCTAGCCCAACAGGGCGAATTTTACTGGCATTACCCGCTGCACCAAACGACTCATAGCGAGAGTGACACAAGGCCTGCATGGCGTGCATAGTAACTGTAAGAAATTTACGTGGATCAAACTCACTTGGATTTTCAGCTAAGAAGCGACGCACTGCACCCGTTGAGGCCAAACGTAAGTCGGTATCAATGTTAATCTTACGTACGCCATGTTTAATACCTTCAACAATTTGCTCTACTGGCACACCATAGGTCTCTGGAATAGCACCACCAAACTCATTAATAACAGCTAGCCAGTCTTGAGGTACAGAGGAAGAACCATGCATAACTAGGTGAGTGTTTGGAATCTTGCTATGAATTTCGCGAATACGATCAATGGCTAGAATGTCACCTGTGGGCGGACGTGTAAACTTGTATGCACCATGGCTAGTACCACAGGCAATAGCTAATGCATCTACTCTAGTTTTGCTAACAAAGTCTACCGCTTCATCTGGGTCTGTTAACATTTGCTCTAGGGTTAATTTGCCTACCGCACCAACACCGTCTTCTTCGCCTGCCTCACCTGTTTCTAAAGACCCCAAGCAGCCCAGCTCACCTTCTACAGAAACACCACACGCATGGGCCATTTCTACAGTACGCTGGGTCACTTCCACATTGTAGTCATAGCTTGTTGGTGTTTTAGAATCTTCACCTAAAGAGCCATCCATCATCACTGACGAGAACCCCATGGCAATTGCACGCTGACATGTGGATGAGGAATTACCATGATCTAAATGCATACACACGGGAATATGAGGAAATTCCTCAATAGCCGCTAAGATCATGTGTTTGAGAAAGTTTGACCCAGCATACTTACGGGCACCAGCAGACGCTTGAACGATAACCGGGCTATCGGTGGCATCAGCTGCTTGCATGATGGCACGCATTTGCTCAAGGTTATTTACATTGTAGGCTGGAATACCGTAACTATGTTCGGCGGCGTGATCCAATAGTTGACGCATGCTGACTAAAGCCATGGGACTTCTCCATTCTATCTAAAATAAGGTAAGTTAATTTTTATTTACAGGCCACGTTGTTCTAAAATGGCCACTGCAGGCAATTTTTTGCCTTCTACAAACTCAAGAAATGCGCCACCGCCAGTGGAAATATAAGACACTTGATCAGCAATCTCGTATTTGTCTACGGCAGCCAGTGTATCACCACCACCAGCGATAGAAAACGCAGGTGACGCCGCAATGGCGTTAGATAAAACTTCGGTCCCACCGCCAAACTGGTCAAATTCAAACACGCCTAAAGGCCCATTCCAAATGATCGTACCTGCATCTTTAAGAATACTGGCCAAATAGTGAGCAGTTTCTGGGCCAACATCCATAATCATATCGTCTGCCATAACATGTGTTGCACTTTGAATTGTTGCTATAGCAGTTTCGCTGAATTCTTTAGCAGTCACTACATCTGTAGGCAAGGGTATAGAGGTCTTTTCCATCAGTGCTTTTGCATTAGCTATTAAGTTAGCCTCGTACAAGGATTTACCCACAGGAAATCCTGCTGCAGCCAAAAAGGTGTTAGCTATGCCACCACCTACGATTAATTGATCAACTTTGTCAGATAAGGTTTCCAGTACTGTAAGCTTAGTAGACACTTTAGAACCACCTACAATAGCAACTAATGGCCGCTTAGGGTTATCTAAAGCTCTACCCAAGGCGTCTAGCTCGGTAATCAATAGAGGGCCCGCGCAGGCTGTTTTTACAAATTTCGCAATGCCATGGGTGCTGGCTTGTGCTCGGTGAGCAGCGCCAAAAGCGTCATTTACATAAACTTCACATAAAGATGCCATTTTTTTTGCCAAAGCGTCATCGTTAGCTTTCTCACCAATATTAAACCGGCAGTTTTCTAAAACTACCAATTCACCTTCAGCGATGTCTACCCCGTCTAACCAATCCTTCTGCAAGCGCACAGTGCACTGTAATTTTTCTTTTAGGTAGTCTACCACAGGTGCTAAAGAGAACTGCTCATCATAAACACCCTCTATTGGACGGCCTAGGTGAGACGTTACCATTAGCTTTGCACCCAACTGCAATGCTATTTTAATGCTAGGCAAAGCTGCCCGCAAACGGGCATCACTAGTAATAACACCATTTTTAATAGGCACGTTGAGGTCTTCACGAATCAATACTCTCTGGCCACGCAAATCTAAGTCAGTCATTTTAATGATGGTCATAAATTTTCCTGAGCAATTAATTCGTCTGTATGCAACATGGTCAAAGCGACGTCGATCATACGGTTAGCATAGCCCCATTCATTATCGTACCAAGCTAGAATTTTTATTAGCCGGCCCATCTTCATTGTTTGGGTTGCGTCAAAAGTGGCTGATTTTGAGCAGTGATTAAAATCAATAGACACCAAGGGCTGTTGATTATAGCCCAGCACATCATGGTTATCTTTGGCCACGGCATCCGCCATAATTTGATTCACTTCAGCAATTGTCACATCACGACTGGGACGGAAGACTAAATCTACCACCGACACGTTAATGGTGGGCACTCTCATGGATATACCCGTAATTTTATCTGCCAACTCAGGCAATACCCAGCCCAAAGCTTCGGTGGCATGCGTCGATGTGGGTATCATCGATTGAGTGGCTGATCGACCCCGGCGCAGGTCGGTTTTATCAATCACTGTGTCAGTGAGCACTTGGCCATTAGTATAAGCATGAATGGTTGTCATTAAACCATCTTCAATACCAATGGAGTCGTTTAATGGTTTAAGTACCGGGGCCAAGCAGTTGGTCGTACAGGAGGCATTGGAGACAATACGATGAGATGGCTTAATAAGCTCATGGTTAATACCATAAACGACCGTCAGATCCACATCAGTGCCAGCTGCAGCACCAATTAATACTTTCCCTGCACCAGATGTGAGGTGTTGCTGCGCAAGTTTGCGCTCACTCATGTTGCCAGAGCATTCCATTACTAAGTCAACGTCTAGGTCACCCCATGGCAGTGCAGTCGCGTCACTTACTTGGAGCAAGTCGATGCTGGTCGTGGCATGGTCTGACACAAGTCGCATGCCACGGTCTGTAGCTTCTACCAAAGCAGGAAAAGCACCATGCACAGAGTCATAACGTGTTTCATAAACCACAGATTCGGCAATACCTAGGTCATTAATAGCCACTACTTGTAACTCATGTTGCAAGCTACGCTCTTCAATGGCCCGCAGGACGGCACGACCGATCCGACCATAACCATTAATCGCAATACGTTTTGTTTTATGCATAGTAATAAACGACTTACAGCAGTTCAGTGACGGTGGCAGTAATCTTATCTACTGTGAAACCATACATTTCAAACAACTCTTTAGCAGGGGCAGAGGCACCAAAATCAGTCATACCGATCACTTTGCCAGTTAAGCCTACATATTTATACCAGTAATCCGCATGTGCAGCTTCAACAGCAACACGGGCAGTAACAGACGCAGGAAGAACCTGTGCCTGATAAGACGCATCTTGTCGCTCAAATAGTTCTGTACACGGTATAGATACTAATCTCACCTTACGGCCTTGAGCATTAAGAGCGTCTGTGGCTTGTTGAGCGATGCCTACTTCAGAACCCGTAGCAATGATGATAGCTTCTGGAGTTCCATCACAGTCTTGTAATATATAACCACCACGAGCCACGTTAGCTAACTGAGCGTTATCACGTTGCTGGTGCGGTAAGTTTTGGCGAGAGAAAATGAGGGCTGAAGGGCCATCTGTGCGTTGCAGAGAGGTTTTCCAGGCCACTGCCGATTCTACAGTGTCACATGGGCGCCACGTGTCTAAATGAGGCGTTAAGCGTAAGTTGGCAATCTGTTCAACAGGTTGGTGAGTTGGGCCATCTTCACCCAAACCGATGGAGTCGTGGGTATAAACAAACAACACACGTTGGCGCATTAAGGCAGCCATACGCACAGCATTGCGCGCGTATTCCATAAACACTAAAAACGTTGCTCCGTAAGGAATAAAACCACCATGTAACGCCATACCATTCATCATGGCAGACATCGCAAATTCCCGCACACCGTAATACACATAGTTACCACTGGCATCATCTTTAGTAATGCCTTTAGTGCCAGCCCACTTGGTGAGGTTAGAGCCTGCAAGATCTGCAGAACCACCTAATAATTCTGGCAATAACGGACCAAATGCATTGATGGTGTTTTGTGAGGCCTTTCTACTGGCAATACTAGACCCTTCAGCTTGCAGCTGCTCAATATAAGTTTGCGCTTGAACTTCAAAATCTGCTGGTAGATCACCTGAAACACGTCGCAATAATTCAGTTGCCAATTCTGGGTGGGCTTGGTGATAGGCAGAAAAAGACTGATTCCAAATTTGCTCAGCATCATCCCCAGCATCAGTAGCATTCCACTCTTCGTAAATATCTGTAGGAATGTCGAATGCACCGTAGGTCCAGCCTAGTTCTTTACGAGTTAACGCAATTTCGTCTGCGCCTAACGGAGCCCCATGGCAATCTTCTTTACCTTGTTTGTTAGGTGAGCCAAAACCAATGATGGTTTTACAACAAATTAAGGTAGGTTGATCAAGGTTGCCTTTAGCAGCCTCAATAGCAGCGAATAAAGCGTCAGCATCATGGCCATCAATGGCAGGAATAACTTGCCAGCCATAAGCTTCAAAACGTTTAGCAGTGTCGTCGGTAAACCAACCTTCTACTTCGCCGTCAATAGAAATACCGTTGTCATCATAAAAAGCAATCAGCTTGCCTAGGCCTAGGGTGCCAGCTAAAGAACAGGCTTCATGAGAAACACCTTCCATTAGGCATCCATCCCCTAAAAAAGTATAGGTGTGATGATCAATAATGTTGTGTCCTGGGCGGTTAAATTGGGCAGCTAAGGTTTTCTCTGCCAAAGCCATACCTATCGCGTTGGTGACACCTTGGCCAAGTGGGCCTGTGGTAGTTTCAATACCAGGCGCATAGCCATATTCAGGGTGGCCTGCTGTTTTGGAGTGCAACTGACGGAAGCTCTTTACATCATCGATAGATAAGTCATAGCCACTAAGATGCAATAATGAGTAAAGCAGCATTGAGCCATGTCCGTTAGACAACACAAAACGATCGCGGTTTAACCACTCTGGGTTCGCTGGGTTATGACTCATGAAGTCATTCCATAGAACTTCAGCGATATCAGCCATGCCCATAGGGGCTCCTGGGTGACCAGAATTAGCTTGTTGGACAGCGTCCATACTAAGGGCTCGGATGGCATTAGCTAAATCGCGACGGGTAGGCATGAAAAACTTCCTTTAAAAGGTTAAATACACTATAGCGGGAACAAATCTATGGGGTGTATTTTCCCTTACTCCAGCCTTATACACAATCCACATAGGGGATTCTTGTAGCAATAATCAGCATTTATCACAGATATCAACCAGCAAGACTCTATTCACTGGTAACAGCATCTAATAGAGCGCTGGCTTGAGGCTGTGACTAGGTTAAAATAGAGCGTTTGGAGATGGCTTCAAACGTTTTTGGAAATACATCATATTATGCTGCTTTAGCAAAAGTCATAGTGACACGGGAGTAGCTTTTTTTAACTTTGTCCATGCCATTAGGCACGCCTGTTCAGTACCAATGAACACCCCCTTGTAAATGCCATAATTTAAAGTTTTTGATTCAATGTGGGTTATCCAACATACTGTTTTACTTAGCCGAACCAGTGAGCACCACCCAAGGCTCCATATCCCCTGCCATACCCAAAGCTTCACCCAATTCTGAATGCACGATGCTAAAGCCCGCGTTCTCAAGATAATGCTCTAATTCAGCTTGAGAGTAATAAGCATAATAACGATCATATTTATCCCGCTTTGAACCTTGGCCAAGCTTCATGCCAAGGTGCAAAAAGCCCTTTGGCCTCAGGGCCTTATGCAGCGCCATTAGTATAGCTGCCAAGTGTTGGGGCTGAGCATGTAATAAGCTAAAGTTGGCCCACACTCCGTGGTAAGTGTTAGTTGCATCAATATCACTAAATTGTGCCTGCCGAGCAGCTATATCAAACTTGTCATTAGCCAACTGCACCATGGCTTTAGCAGCATCGACAGGATCCACGCGCAATCCTTTCCTGCGCATAGCCGCAGAAGCAAGGGCTGGGCCACAACCCAAATCCAACACATAGTCATTAACCTTAAGCCGGTCGATAAAGCGCAGCAATATTGGATCCACACCTAGCTCGTCGACCATTTTTAAGTAAGTATTCACTTGGCCGTTATAGGCGTCGATGGTTTTTTGATCTGCCATTTTATTCACTTCCTTTAAACCATGACTTACTTTACACCTTTCTATTGTTTCAATAGCCATACTTTGCGCCCACATAGCGTCTATTCTAGTTAGCCTGCCTATTGTTGCTTGGTCAAGCTTGACCCACTCTAACTGAAGAATAAATAATAGCTGTCTAAAAAGATCAATTTATATTTTTTCATCAGTTTGTGCGCACAGTTTTATCGCTCCTAGTAGCGACTAGCAATGGTGGCTCGCTGCGATTAGGCCAAAGAACAAACATTATTGTAGCTTAGGCCACAAAGTTATTGGCGCATATGCGTAATTTTAAAGGACCTTAGATGAGTTCCAAAGTTGGGTTGAACTGGATCTAAGATCTGATTTTTTGCAGCTTTTTTCATTAAACCTTGTGCTAAGAAAAATGACACAATGGCAACAAAAACACCACCAGCCATTTGACCAATAAGCACACCCTGCGCACCCCAATATTGTGCACCAAAATAAACAAAAGGTATGATGCCTAGGGTATTACGCCCCCAGTTTATCCAAGTTGAATAAAATGGATGACCCAAGTTGTTATAGGCTGCATTAGCAATAAAAATAACCCCATTGAATATCCATGCCAAAGACAATGGTCCGCAAAATAAGAAAATTAAATCTCGCGCCATCCCCTTTGCATCAAACACGTTAGCTATTGCGCCACGCAAAAAATACAACACCACAACAACTGGAATAACATACATTACAATAAGCACCATACTGCGGTTAAACGCTTGCCTCACTCGGCGGTGTTGCTGGGCACCAAAATTTTGCCCAATAATAGGTCCAATGGCACCAGACATTGCAAAGATTAAGGCAAAGGCAACAGGCGTAACCCTGCCAATAATTGCCATACCTGCCACTGCAGATTCGCCAAATTCTGCAGCCACTTTAATCACGTAAGCCCCACCTACTGGCGCTGCTATATTGGCCAACATGGCCGGGATTGCAATTGCAGCGATCGGCTTTAGGTCTCGTTTTATCGCCATAAAAGATAATCCAGAAAACCCCTCATAGCGACGTACAATATACCACACAGCTGCTGCTGCCATAGCTATGCGGGACACCACAGAAGCCCAAGCGGCACCATCCAAACCCATCTTTAATGTAAAGATAAAAATAGGGTCCAAAATAGCATTCACCACTCCTGCAACAAGGATCACCACCATAGATAAGCGCGCTGCACCATGGCTGCGCAAGGCTGCAGAAGCAACAATACCCACCAACATAATGGGCATACTTGGTGTGAGTATTTTTAGGTAGGACACCGCCAGTTCTTGCGTATTTCCCGTGGCTCCAATTAAAGCTGTTAACCCATAGAGGTTAAGGTAAATAACACTCGCAAAAATAGCTGCGAACACCACACCTATAATCAAAACGTGCGTTAACAATTCTGTAGCCACTTCAGGCTTATTTTCCCCAAGCGACTTAGCCACCAGAGCGCCTCCAGCTATAGCCACGCCAATGCTAATGGAGGTGGTCATAAACAATATCGTTCCGGCAAAGCCAATTGCTGCAGCTAGCTCGTCAATTCCTAACATGGAAATAAACAACATGTCAGCTAGGTCCACAGCAAATAAAGCAACAAAGCCAATAGCCGATGTTAGCGACATGGTAATGATGTGTTTGGTTAAATCACCCGTAACAAACTTGGCTTGATGACTAGCCTTGCTATGGCTCACACTTTAACTTCAGACATAATGACTTCCATTTTTGCAGTTAGCTCTGCCTCCCAACTGCCTGCGCGTGCACGTATACTGGCAACGTAGGCTTCGTTCTCGAGGGTGGGAATGGCGGGGTCATAGTGTTCAGCAACTGACAACATGCCTTTTCGATCTATATCGGCGAAGGCATCAGTCATACGCTGTGCCTGATCACGAGAATAGCCTAGTGCTTCGATGGCAGAGCGCCCCATTCGCAGTGAACTATCATAGGTATCCCGTATAATGTCCCTGCACCCAACATGCCAAAGGTCATACACATGATTACGATCAACCGCCCTTGCAACCACGTGTAAATCTGGGTAGAGATGGTGCACATATTTAGCCAACGCAGTAATCTGTTCTTTGTCATCAATGGCGATTACAAACAGCTTTGCTTGGGCAATACCTGCAGCGTGCAGCAAATCTGGGCGGGTTGCATCGCCATAATAGGCTTGCACATCCAGCGCTTTAAGCATTTCCAATTGCTTTGAACTAAAATCCATTACTGTGGGGGTCATGCCACTACCTCGAAGTATACGGCTAACAATGCCACCTACCCGCCCATGACCTGCAATAATGATCTCCCCTTTATCTTCTATTATGTCCATTTCTCGTTCATCTAACGCCAAAAAGCGCGGCGCTATAATGCGATCATAGAGAATAAATAGCGCCGGGGTGAGCAACATTGAAAGTGCCACTATAAGTAATAAACGGTCTGCTAAATCAGCAGGAATAACAGCACTTGAAACTGTAAAAGATAACAATACGAAGCCAAACTCACCAGCTTGCGCAAGCCCTAAACTGAACAACCACCTGTCGGTCCCATGCAATTTAAAAGTAATAGCCAACACATAAAGCACAGCTATTTTCAACGCCATCAACCCTAGTGTGAGCCCTACGATAATAGACAGATTATCAAACATTAACCCAAAATTAATCCCTGCACCAACTGTCATAAAAAATAGCCCGAGCAGCAAACCTTTAAAGGGGTCGATATCACTTTCTAGCTCGTGTCGGTATTCACTGTTGGCTAATACTACCCCCGCCAAAAAAGTTCCCAAAGCAGGAGAGAGGCCGACCAATGACATAAGTAATGCGATGCTAATCACAATCAACAACGCAGTAGCAACAAACAGCTCTCGTAATTGTGCAACTGCAATAAAGCGGAAAATGGGCCCAGTTAGGTAAGATCCTGCCACGATGACGGTCGCTATTGCACCCAAAGTGACCATCGCAGCACCCCACTTAGGCAAACCGTCAACAAGGCTCATTGATGCGCCACCATGCTCGACTTCTAGAGCTGCTGCCGAGTGTGACAGCGCCTCTGTTAGCTCTGGCAGGGCAAGCAAAGGAACCAAAGCTAACATGGGAATTACTGCAATATCCTGAAACAACAACACTGAAAAGCTAGACTGCCCACCATCGCTTTTCATCAAGCCTTTTTCACTCAAGGTTTGCAAAACGATAGCCGTAGAAGATAACGCCATTACTAAGCCTACCGCCAAGGCAACAGACCAAACCAGGCCAAAGTACATGGCAATAGCCATTACTGCTACGGTGGTAAGCAGCACCTGTCCGCCACCGAGTCCTAAAAGTTTAGCTCTCATAGACCAGAGCAATTTGGGCTCTAGCTCTAACCCAACTAAAAACAGCATCATCACCACACCAAATTCAGCAAAATGCTGAATAGATATTACATCCACATGAAGCCAAGCTAAAAATGGGCTAATTACAATACCTGCAATGAGATACCCCAAAACAGATCCAAGACCAAGCCTAGATGCAATTGGAACTGCCACTACCCCTGCAATTAAAAATACAAATGCCAAAAGAAGAAAGTCTGTCATGTAAGGTTTCCTTAAATTTGTTACTTATGAAAAAAAGGGTCATCCTATGGTCTTACAAAGAGCAGATCATTTATGTTGAGTGGATGTTGAAAAAATGTTTTGTGCCAACTGTTTAGGGGATTCACCTGCTAGGGTTAGTTTTTGGCAGTGACATTTTAGTAACTAGCGTGCCTTGGTGCCCAAAGCGCAAGGTTACTAGGATAATCGTCCTGTGACCTCACCCAATATTGATTTAACACTTTTGCCGATGGGTAGAAGCTCACGATATAGTGTAGTCAAAGACGATAATTTTATCGAGAACAGTATTAAATTTTTTCTTTAACGCATCATGCACGGGGTGAGGTAAATAGTTCTGTCTAGATTGTTCGTTGGTAAATGTCATTTGAATACAGTGAGAATAGTCATCATTTAACTTTTCTACACTGTTGTTTCTCCCCCATTCAACTACACAAATTCCATCTATTTTAGTAGCAATAGCCTGAAAATCTTCAAGCACTTCTTGAATGGCCTTAGATGATGCCGATGACTTAAACTTTACCAGTAAAATATGCCGAATCATTTTGCTACCCAAGAAACTTGCCCTTTAACGCCGCTAGCTTTCATCTTCGCCAGATTTAACTACCTTACGAAACTGGCGCTCATTGTTAAACCACGTATTTATACCAATAACTAACCCAGCAAAGAGCCAAATGCCCAAACTTTGCGCCATATTAAGGATTGAATACCCTTCTTCAATAGGCCTATTGATGATGAAGACCGAAAAAATAAACATAGGCACCCCATAGAGTAGAACCCCGTTGAAAATAATATACCGGTTTCTGCCTTTGGCTCTTGTTTCAGCCCAAGCAGAATATTTTTTATCTTGCACGAATAGCTCCTTATTACTAACAATGGTCCAGCGGTATGGCCATATTACTTTATAGCTCAGTGCTAATTGATTTAGCGTAACACCGTGAAAAGTATAGAGGTTTATTTATAAATTTCTAGGGCGGTCAAGAAAATATTACTAAGCAATGAATAAGCAACGCCAGATTAGGAGGATGTTTCGCCCTTACGATATCAAAATACCTAGTCAATTTTTCCTAGATATTATGTTTTGAACCCTCTACCCAGCGCTTACAGCAACTATTGAAGGTACCGCATACACAAAACATATGTTTACACAAAACTGACTCCAATTAACTATGCAATAAGTCATCCCATAGCCTATAATAACGGCGCTGAGCATTCCACGCAAAGCCACAGGCACTCGCCAGAACTATGTTCTAGGCTGGTAATTAAGTCACTGCTAACGATGTCCGTAAAGCGTCGATTAGTATTCAATTACGAGGCATGGTTATGAACCAATACACTCTATTTACCTCCGAATCAGTGTCCGAAGGGCACCCTGATAAAATCGCTGATCAAATTTCTGATGCTATCCTTGATGCCATGCTGGAAAAAGATCCAGACTCTCGGGTTGCTGTAGAAACCCTTATTAAAACTGGATTGGTTTTAGTGGCGGGTGAAGTGCGCACTAACTCTTGGGTAGACATTGAAGATTTAGTACGCGAAGTTATAAAAGACATTGGCTACACTTCTTCAGAAATGGGTTTTGATGGTGCATCTTGTGCCATTTTAAACGCTATCGGTAAGCAGTCTTCCGACATTGCTATGGGGGTTGATGAAAGCGCAGACAGCAACAAAGAACAGGGCGCTGGCGACCAAGGTCTGATGTTTGGCTATGCCAGCAATGAGACCGAAAGCCTAATGCCTGCGCCCATTCATTATGCTCATCGTTTAATGCAACAACAGGCTAAGGTGCGCAAAGATGGTACCTTGCCTTGGTTGCGTCCAGACGCTAAGAGTCAGCTCACTTTCCGTTATGGTAGTGATGGTAAACCTCTATCGATAGATGCTGTGGTGCTATCCACCCAGCATAGCGCCGATATAGACTTACAGAGCCTTCGGGTAGCTGTGATGGAACACATTATTCGCCCTGTAATTCCTGCTCATTGGCTCACAGATGAAACTCAATACCACATCAACCCAACAGGTAATTTTGTTATTGGTGGCCCGGTAGGTGACTGTGGCTTAACTGGCCGCAAGATTATTGTTGACACCTATGGCGGTATGGCTCGCCATGGTGGTGGCGCTTTTTCTGGCAAAGACCCATCCAAAGTAGACCGAAGTGCAGCCTATGCAGGGCGCTATGTAGCTAAAAATATTGTTGCAGCAGGTTTAGCTGAGCGTTGCGAAATTCAAATTTCCTACGCTATCGGTGTGGCAGAACCTACCTCTATTAGCTTAAACACCTTCGGCAGTGGCTGTATAAGTGACGCTAAAATTGAACATTTAGTGCGTGAGCACTTTAACCTTAATGCTGGTGGTTTGGTTGAAATGTTAGATTTGAAGCGGCCTATTTACCGCGATACTGCAGCCTATGGTCACTTTGGCCGTGATAACCCCAACTTCACTTGGGAATACACAGACAAGGCAGAAATTTTGCGCAAAGCAGCTGGCTTATAGGCCATGCGTATCCCTCGCCTACATCTTCTGCAGCCACTGCCATTAGAGCAAACTATTACTCTTGAAGCAGCTGCTAGCCACTATGTAGGCAAGGTTCTTCGCATGCAGGAAAAACAGGAAATAATCCTGTTTAATGACCTTAGTGAGCAAGTAAGTGCTCACATTGTTAGCCTTAGCAAGAAATCTGTTAGCGTTTTTGTAAGTGCACCAGTAGCTGGCCCACCCCCCTCTTCGTTACATACCCATTTGGGCCAAGTTATGTCACGTGGTGAACGCATGGATTTTGCTATTCAAAAAGCCACTGAACTTGGAGTAGATGAAATCACACCACTTTTCAGTCGTCGTTGTGAGGTTAAACTTGACCATCATCGCCAAGCTAAACGTGTCGCCCATTGGCAACAAATCGCTATCAGTGCCTGTGAGCAAAGTGGCCGTATAGACGTGCCTCGTATCCACAGCCCACAAACACTGAGCCACTGGTTTGATAGCACTCAGGCCGAAGCTAAGTTGGTGCTGCACCCTCACCAGACCAATCCTTTGGCCTTGCATGTTGCACCTGCAAGCTGTGCTTTACTTATCGGCCCAGAGGGTGGATTAACTCAACAGGAAGTTGAGCAAGCATACACACACGGCTATACTGGGTTAAGTTTAGGCCCACGCATACTGCGAACAGAAACAGCACCTTTAGCAGCTTTAACTTTGCTGCAGTACATTTGGGGCGATCTTTAAAGCCCATTAACTGAGACATAAAAGAGATGACCATACGCCTTGGCATTGTCATGGACCCCATCCATAACATCAATTACAAGAAAGACAGTTCACTCGCTATGCTGTGGGCTGCACAAGATTTAGGCTGGGAACTACTTTATATGGAGCCACGGCACCTATATTCTGAACAAGGAATCGCTATGGGGCTGATGGCCCAGCTAAAAGTAATGCGAGATCCACATCATTTCTATGAGCTCGACCATCAACAACCGCTGCCACTGGGAGACCTTGACGTTATTTTAATGCGCAAAGACCCCCCTTTTGACACAAACTTTTTGCACACCACCTACCTCCTTAGTCAGGCAGAAGATGCTGGGGCGTTGATTATTAACAAACCACAAAGCTTACGCGACTGCAACGAAAAATTATTTGCCACGCAGTTCCCCGAATGCTGCCCAGAGGTTTTGGTAGCGAGCGATGCTAAAGTACTCAAAGCGTTTCATGCACTTTATGACGATGTTATTTTTAAGCCCCTTGATGGTATGGGAGGGGCTTCTATTTTTAGAGCACGTAAAGGCGAACCTAACCTCAATGTTATTATTGAAACCTTAACTGAGTTTGGCCAACAACAAATTATGGTGCAGCGTTATTTGCCAGAAATAGAATATGGCGACAAGCGCATTTTAATGATTAACGGCTACCCCGTAGACCACGTTTTAGCCCGCATTCCATCTTCTGGTGAAACACGTGGCAACTTAGCCGCTGGTGGCTCTGGTGTTGCTCAGCCACTCACTGATCGTGACCGCTGGATCTGCGAGCAAATAGGCCCAGTGCTCAGGGCTAAAGAAATTCATTTTGCAGGCCTTGATGTGATTGGCGATAGCCTTACAGAGATTAATGTGACTAGTCCTACCTGCATTCGCGAAATTGATGACCAAACGGGGTCTACTATTGCAGTGGATCTTATACAACACATCAACCAATTATTAGCTGCAAGGAGCGCATAGTGTCTGACAACTCAAGCAAAAATAGTTTGCATCATTTCATGCTAATTTCTATGCCACAAATGGAGGATGAGAACTTTACTCGCAGTTTAGTTTATATCTGTGAGCATAGCGAAAAGGGCGCCATGGGTTTAGTTATTAATAAAGCTAACGGCATTGCTTTTACCGACATATTGCCACAACTGGATATTTCAGACACTAACATCACAGAGCTAGATCAAACCATATTTACCGGCGGCCCAGTGCAGCCAGAACATGGTTTTGTGCTGCACACCCCGTTAAGTAACAAACAGTGGAAATCTAGTATTCGTGTATCAGAGGATTTGTGCCTAACCACGTCCTCTGATGTAATAAACGACATTGCCCACTCTGCTGGCCCAGAACACAGCCTTATTGCCTTAGGTTATGCTGGCTGGGGGCCTGGCCAACTAGAGCAAGAACTGGCTGATAATTCTTGGTTATGCTGCCCATTTGATGCCAACATTGTATTTAATATGGCGCCCGAAGATCGCTTTCAAGCGGCAGCAGACCTATTGGGCATAGACATCAACCTAATCTCTACCACAATTGGTCATGGATAAAGCGCTTAATTTATTGGGTTTTGACTTTGGCAGCAAGCGCATCGGTGTGGCCTTTGCCAGCAATCCACTCACACAGCCCATTGTATTGGCGCCTATTAATGCCAAAGATGGTATTCCAAATTGGCAGACCTTGGACACTTTAATAGTGCAGTGGCAAGCACAAGCATTTGTGGTGGGAATTCCGTATAATATGGACGGCTCAGTAGGCGAGATGGCTCTAAGAGCGCGAAAGTTTGCCAATCGCGTCAGTGCTCGTTTTGATAGACCTTGTTATCTGGTAGACGAACGACTATCAACGCAAGCCGCCAAACAAGAGCATCTTGAAGCTGGTGGTGGTACTGATTGGAAAAAGCATGGTGTAGATGGAATTGCCGCTGGGCTGATACTGCAAAGTTGGTTCAATGAGACTGAACACCGTTTATCAACCGTGCCCTTTTCAGAATAACTGCAGTACTCACTATAATAAGACACGCTAAAACACGACATAGAGGAAGCCTAATGGGAGCTACACAAACCCTACACTGCCCAGAATTGGCAGACACTCCCGCCCTCGTTAGCAATTTATTAGAGCAAATCGATCAACTCATTTTTACGCAAAAGCTAGATCAACCCCTGGTTATTGGCATCCACACCGGAGGTGTCTGGGTTGCAAAGGTGATTGCGCAGCATCTTCAAGCCCCTCTTGGGCAGCTAGACATCACTTTCTATCGAGACGATTTCTCTAAAAATGGGCTTCACCCCCAAGTAAGTCCCTCTTCGCTGCCCTTTAACATTAATGATCGTCACGTGTTGTTAGTCGATGACGTTTTAATGAGTGGGCGCACTATTCGCGCAGCAATGAACGAGTTATTCGACTTTGGCCGTCCTGCCAGCATAAAGCTCATTACATTGTGCAGCGTTAATCAGCGAGAACTCCCCATTCAAGCCGATGCTTGTGCTCTGTCATTAGACTTAGAAGCAGGGAAATACCTACAGCTTCAAGGGCCTGACACTCTTAAACTATCTATTATCGAGCATGCTAACCATGACTAACTCAGGTAATTTACAACTCACCGAAAATGGTGAATTACGCCACTTTTTAACCCCAGAAGGGCTAGATCGTTTAATGCTAGAGCGTATACTAGATACAGCAGATTCCTTTGTGGTTATAGGTAATCAAGAGGTCAAAAAAGTACCCCTTTTACGGGGCCGCACTGTAGTCAATTTATTTTTTGAAAACTCCACCCGAACCCGCAGTACTTTTGAGCTAGCAGCCAAACGCTTATCTGCCGACGTGCTCACCTTAGACATTAAAACGTCAGCAACCAGCAAGGGTGAAAGTCTGTTAGATACGTTACAAAATTTGCGCGCGATGCACAGTGACATGTTTGTGGTAAGGCACAGCGATTCTGGCGCTGCCCACTTTATTGCTTCACAAGTCACTCCAGACGTGGCGATCATTAACGCTGGTGATGGTCGCCATGCTCACCCCACTCAAGCAATGCTAGACATGCTGACCATTCGTCGCCACAAGGGCAAATTTGAGAGCCTATCCGTAGCAATTGTAGGCGATATTTTGCATTCAAGGGTTGCCCGTGATCAGGTCCATGCTCTTAAAATATTAGGTTGCAGCGACATCCGTTTAGTTGGTCCAAATACTTTAATGCCTCAGGCGATTACCAGTATGGGTGTAACCACCCATAAAAATATGGATAGCGGTATTGATGGTGTTGATGTAGTGATTATGTTGCGATTACAAACAGAGCGCATGGACTCTGCTTTTTTACCCTCAGCTGGTGAGTATTTTCGTTTATACGGGCTCACTACAGAACGTTTAGCCCAGGCCAAGCCTGACGCCATAGTGATGCACCCTGGACCAATAAATCGTGGTATCGAAATTGAATCCGCCGTGGCTGACGGCCCCCAATCTATGATTCTTCATCAAGTGGGTTATGGTATTGCTCTTCGTATGGCAGTGATGTCGATGGCCATGAGCGGCCAAATGCAGCAGCGCCATGCCAAAGCCGTTAACCCACTTAGCCTAAAAAGGGAGCCACAACCATGAGCATACTTATTCGTGGTGCCCGCCTTATTGATCCCGGCAAGCAGCTAGACCAGGTTACTGATTTACACATAAAGGATCACTATATAGAGGCTATTGGAGACCTTACAGGGGTTAATGCAGACACCGAAATTGATGCTAAAGGTATGATTTTAAGCCCCAGCTTTATAGATCTTCACACTTGTTTAAGAGACCTTAATCAAATCCAAAAAGGCACTATTGCAAGTGAAACCCGAGCAGCAGCCAGTGCCGGTTTTACACATTTATGCACCAGCCCAGATACACAGCCATGCAGCGATGCAGGCTCTGTGATCAATATGGTCAAAAACAAAGCAGCCGCAGCAGGGTTTTGTGACTTGCTACCAGTGGCTGCACTCACCAAAGATTTAAAAGGCGCACAACTAAGTAATATGGAGTCACTTTCTGGTGCTGGCTGTATTGGCTTTAGCAATGCGAGCTACGATATAAGTAACAACACCGTATTATTGCGGTGCTATGAGTATGCCGCGACCTTTGGTTTAAAGGTATTTGTACAAGCACAAGACCAGCAATTAGGTAGTGGCCAAATGCATGCTGGCCCTACAGCCACGCGCATGGGTTTAGATGGCATTCCTGTGATTGCTGAAACCCTTGCCATTAGCCGGCACCTACAATTTATGCAGCATACTGGCGTAAGTGGTCATTTTAACCAACTGACCAGTGCAGCTGGTGTTGCTCTGATCCGTGAAGCCAAAGCACAAGGTATGAAGGTCACCGCTGATGTTGGTATCGCCCACCTTTGTTTCACAGATACGGCTGTCCAGGGCTACCACAGCCAATACCATGTACAACCCCCTTTGCGGGAAGAATCAGACCGTAAAGCCCTACTTGTTGGCATTGTAGATGGCACCCTAGATGCAATCTGCTCTGCTCATCAGCCCCATGAATCGGCTGCCAAATGTGCCCCGTTTGCGGCTACAGCATCAGGCATGGCAACCTACGACATGCTAGTGCCACTCATCCAAAAACTAGTGGACGCAGGAGACCTTACCTGGGCACTGGCAATTCAAGCTTTGAGTTGCAATAGTGCCACTATTGCACTTAGAAAAATGACAAGCTTAACCCTCGGTGAAGAAGCCAACCTCACGTTAATCGATCCAAATTATCACTGGACACTCAATTCGTCTAGTCAGCTTAGTCATGGTACCAATCAAGCACTGGCTAACCAACAACTTAAAGCCCGCGTGAAATTAACTATAAAGGCAGGCCACATCAGCTATAAAGTGTAATTAAATACTGGCAAGGCATTACACTTTTTGTTTGTTAAAAAATGATAATTCTGATAGCATAATTTCATTAGATTTAACTACAAACTGCGAAAAAAATACAAATGAATAGTATCGACCTGTCTACAATGTCCGAGCTTACCACTCGCCAAGCTGCGACATTACTTAATGTATCGGTGCGAACAGTTCAACTCTGGGTAGAGCGTGGTGTTTTACAAGCTTGGAAAACAGCTGGAGGTCATCGGCGCATTAGTGTCAGTTCTATACAGCAATTGCTTGATGAAAAAATGGAAAAACAAACCCCTATTCGTAAATTTGGTGCCAAGGGCGTAGTGACTGTTCTTATTGTAGATGACGACAAAGACACCTTATTGTTGTACGAAATGCTAATCAATAGTTGGTTCCCAAGCTTGCAAGTAGAAACTGCAGAAAACGGCGTTGACGCCCTTGTTAAAATTGGTGAGTTCAAACCTACAGTGCTCATCACTGATCTGCAAATGCCTCAACTCGATGGTTTTGCTATTATTGCACGATTACAAAATGACTCTAAATATAGTCACCTCACGCCTATTGTTGTCACTGGAATGAGTGAAGAAAAAATTACTGCAAGCAATTTACCAAGTAGTGTATCTGTATTGCATAAGCCAATACCGGTAGAAGCACTAAAAGAATTAGTATTACAGGCGGTGAAACGCTAATCAATCCACCAAGATCAAAGGATGACGTGTTAGAAAATAGTGAGGATTGGGCTACTTATAACAGCCTTATTGCCGCTGCTAAATACGATCCTACAGCCCAAAATATCCATTTTAATGAATCTGCGTTAGGTTTGCTGGCACTACCCTCCAGCATTAGTCTTGCCGAATTTATTAAGGTAGTTACGCCTGCCCTGTGGCAGCAGATTCGGCAATTAAAACATCACCAAAGTAAACTTATCGCTTGGCCAATTGCAGCCTCACAGCCAACTCATTGGTTTCTTTGGACTGCTGCACACACTAATAACAAAAGTGCTACTGTGTTTTTCCAAATTACTGACCAAACTGCACTGGGGCATACAACTAGCCACTGGCAGAACCAAGCCCACTTAGCTACTGTTGGCCAGATGATGGCTGGTATCTGCCATGAGGTTAATCAACCTCTAAATGCCATGCGACTGCGCATTTACGGCTTACAAGCAATGCATCAAGGTGGTGGCATTGATAAAATTGACGAGCATCTAAAAGCGTTAGACAAACAAGTAAGACGCTGTGCTGATACCCTGAGCAATATGCGAGACATAGTAGGTCGCAAATCTCTTAACCTTGGCACGTTTGATGCCAGTAAAAGTGTTGACCAAATTGTTAAATTACTCAAACATCAATTTAAACTTCAGCAAGTGCAACTGTCTAGCACTCCCAACACAACACACGTTAAGAGTCACTTTTTTGTATTTGGCCAAGCACAACAATTAGAACAAGTTCTCATTAACCTCATTTACAATGCTCGTGATGCACTGCTGGAACGTCCATTAATAGATGGCCCAGCTAACATCAGTATAGACCTTGCCCTAGAAAAAGATCAGGGTAGCCAAGGTGTCATTATTAATGTGGTTGACAATGGGCCAGGCATTCCATTAGCGCTTCAGGAGAAAGTATTTGAAGCCTATTACACTAGCAAAACTGCACAGCAAGGAACTGGGCTAGGTTTAGCCCTATGTCGAGAATTAATGCATGATTTAGGTGGGAAGTTAACCCTGTCATCTTGCAAGGGCAAGACTGTTTTTAGCCTATGGCTGCCAGCAGTGGCAAGTGGCGATCTATTGAAGCCACAATGAACATCCTAGTGGCGGTTGATAACGAAGTAGCAGACTCATTAATTTATTGGCTCCATAGCCAAGGCCACCATACTCACACAGACTCAACAACGCTGTGCCAAAAACTGGTGCTGGATTATTCACACCTAAAACCATACCTACACACTAAGCAACCTTTACCAGGGCATTGGCCCACCCCAGAACATTGGCTATTACTAGATGCCTACCTTCAACATACGCAACTCATATCGATTATGCATATGGGCTGCAAGCACATCAGTTTAACCCCTATACATGCGGTGCATCTTCAGCAATGGCTATACACACAGCCACAAATTATAAGCTTAGCATGTGATTGGCCAGTTAATTATGAGCCAGAGGCCGAAACAGAGCCACTGTTGCTGCCCTTTATTGACTGCATCGCCCATAAGGTTTGGACTGACGAAGAACAACAGGCAGCTGTTAAACTAATAGCGTGGCGTAATGTTGCCCTACAATCGGCACAGTATCAGCACCTTAATGAATCTAGCAAATTAGACACCGTTGAATTTTCTCAGCTTGCTAACCACACGTTAGCTGGGCATAGCTGGCTGGAGAAGCAAGCCAACTATAAAGCCGCCTTAATAGCTCACCAACACCACGAACACTGGGATGGCACTGGTTACCCTATGGCTATTTCTGGCGAAGCCATTTGCTTTGAGGCAAGGGTAGCAAAGCTTTATGACAGCTACGTGGGGCTTAGAAAAGACAAGCCTTATGCTAAAGCTTGTGATCATCGTACCAGTGTTAAAAAACTAGCTTTTGGTGATGGTTACTTAAGCCCTAGCCACTTTGACCCGCACCTGTTAAAGCGCTTCTTAGCTGCTGAGAAGACCATTGAATTGCACTACAACTCTGTCTGCTTAGATAATTGACCTAGGTTGATAGGACTTAACGGGGGCCTTACCGTAAGGGGCTCTACCTCTGACACTGGCCGTTGCTGGGCGTGGGCTACTAAATAAGCCAAATTGAGCCCACACTAGCGTCCCTGACATGCACCCCTACCTGCTTGGGTATACGCTTTAAGCTGATTTACACCAGCACACCCTATGCTAGCAATAGCGGTAACAGTGCCTGCAGTTACCTGCTCACAGCGACAAACGATAGTGTCTGAGGAAGGCTCAGACAACCAGTCTGCTGGTCGGTATAGTCGATCCACTAAACCCCGGGGCCAGTGTAATTGCTTAACCCTAAGGCACAGCCATAGGGTTAGTAATCTTTTTTGAAGTGGCAGGGTTGCCACCCCACTATTTGCCCGAACTATGCCTGCTAGTCAGCCTTTAAATTGAGCCACATAGGCGCCTCCAATAGTGCCCGCATCTCCTTTATTGGCTTCTAAAGACATCCCTTTTATTACTTCGATTTCATTAAAGCTTTTGTGAAAATCTGTAATGGATAGAGCTGAAGTCATCATGTGCCCTGAACCTGCAGGCTATTGTGAAAAAACCAAACCATGACACCATATTAGCTTAAACCCTCAAGCTCAAGCAGATCCTACTGTGGACTTATAACTAGGTCGCTTTGTCTTAAGCTCAAGTCCGCCTGCCGCAACGTTTACATTGAAATATGCCCTATGACACACCCGCTAGAATTGGTACCATAATAACTGTTTGTATCTTAACACCTCTATTGTAGCTACTTATGTCATTTAACCCTATTGAAGAGAACATTCCTCAAGCTTTAATGCGTACTCAACAGCGGATTAATGAAGCTTGCCAAGCGTCTGACCGAAGCCCCAATGACGTCATGTTATTGGCAGTCAGTAAAACCAAACCACTAAGCCACGTTATTGCTGCTTATGATCATGGCCAACGCCATTTTGGAGAAAATTATCTACAGGATGCTTTGGATAAAATTGAGCACTGCCCACATCATAATATTGTATGGCATTTTATAGGAGCCATTCAGAGTAATAAAACAAAAACCATAGCAGCCAAGTTTGACTGGGTTCATACCTTGGATAGAGAGAAAATTGCTCTGAGGCTAAGCCAACATAGGCCAACTCATTTAGCACCTTTAAAAGTGCTCATACAAGTTAACATTAGCAACGAAGATAACAAAAGCGGTGTTGCACTGGAACAATTAGAAGCACTTGTGGAGCAAGTGTCACAATTACCTAACCTAGTGTTGTGTGGTTTAATGTGCATACCTGCTGCAGGTCAAACTGAATCTATTCAGCGCCACGCGTTCAATAAAATGGCTGCAGCAAGGGATCGACTCAACCGCAGCTACCCAAACATAAAGCAGCTTTCTATGGGTATGTCGGGCGACTTAAATAGCGCTATTGCTTGTCGCTCAACCATAGTACGTATTGGCACAGATATCTTTGGTGCCCGCTGAACACTGCACCTTAATTTATAAGCACCTATGGCAATCTAAACTAACGTATAACAACTAGGACCAAACTATGCCACAGACTCCTCACATTACCTTTATCGGCGCCGGCAACATGGCGCAAGCTATTCTTAAAGGTATGCTTGCAGCGGGATACCCGCAAAGTAAAATTTCTGCCAGTGGCCGTACGCAATCTAAATTAGACGTGTTAACAGCAGACACCGGGATTCGCACTAGTACCGATAACTTATCCCTTTGCCGCCAGGCGGATGTGATTGTTTTAGGTGTAAAACCTCACATGATGGGAGACTTGGTACAAAGCATTGCTCCTGCAGTAAATACTAGGAGACAACTGATCGTTTCAGTAGCTGCTGGCATTTTAGCCAGTAGTATAGAAACATGGCTGGGCCAAAAAGCGCCTATTGTCCGCTGTATGCCCAACACCCCATCTTTGGTAGGCCAAGGGGCTGCAGGCTTGTTCGCCACAGGAGGCGTTTCTGACGCACAAAAACAAACTGCCAGCATTATTATGCAATCAGTAGGGTTGGCATTGTGGGTAGAAACTGAAGCTGATATTGATGCCGTCACGGCTGTTTCAGGAAGCGGCCCCGCTTATTACTTCTTAATGATGGAAGCCATGATTGCAGGGGCAGAAGAGCTAGGATTGAGCAACGAAATAGCCAAAAAATTGGTCCTTCAAACAGCTACTGGAGCTGCTCAAATGGCCCAACAAAGTAATCAAACACCAAGCCAATTGCGAGAGGCTGTCACCTCACCCAAGGGCACAACAGAACAGGCACTCAACACCTTTAATAACGGTGGTTTTAACCAACTCTGCAGCCAAGCTATGGCTGCTGCACATCACCGATCTAAGGAATTAGCGCAGCTATTTAAAGCCTAATGGCGATGCAAGAAGCGCAACCCCTAAACAGTCACAGCCATATCAAGCTCAGCCAACACGTATTAGAAACTCTGGCTTGGGTTTATATGGCAGTACTAAAAAACACCTTTAAGCCAGTTTTTTATACTTCACTCGCGTAGGCTGATGATCTTTACCTGTGCGGGCTCTATAGTCTTCGGCGTATTCTGAGTAGTTGCCTTCAAAAAAAGACGCTTTCGAATCTCCTTCGTAAGCCAAAGTGTGAGTGCACACACGATCCAGGAACCAACGATCGTGAGAAATCACGATAGCAGCACCAGGGAAGGCTAATAAAGCCTCTTCTAGGGCCCGTAAAGTTTCTACGTCTAAGTCGTTCGTTGGTTCGTCGAGAAGCAACACGTTGCCACCCTGTTTTAGCAGCTTGGCAAGGTGTAGGCGGTTACGTTCACCACCAGACAAGTCTTTAACAAACTTCTGCTGATCGTTGCCTTTGAAGTTAAAGCGCCCCGCATACGCGCGTGATGGCACCTGATAGTTACCAACAGTAATAATGTCCTGCCCATCAGACAATTCTTCCCACACAGTTTTAGTACCATCTAACTCACGCGCTTGGTCTACATGGGCTAGTTCAACCGTATCTCCTATTACAATACTGCCTGAATCTGGTTGTTCGCTACCCGTAAGCATTTTGAACAAAGTTGATTTACCCGCTCCGTTACCACCAACAACGCCTACAATAGCGCCTTGGGGCATACTAAACTCCAAACCTTCGACTAACATCTTATCGCCAAAAGCTTTGCTCACGCCTGTCACATCAATCACTTTGTCACCTAAGCGTGGCCCGGGCGGAATGTAGATTTCAGACGTTTCATTTCGTTCTTGGAATTCACGTGAACTCAATTCCTCAAACCGAGCTAAACGTGCTTTAGATTTCGCCTGGCGACCTTTGGCGTTGCTGCGCACCCAATCTAATTCTGACTTCACAGCTTTTTCATGCGAGGCTTGTTGGCGGCCCTCTTGAACCAAGCGCGCTTCTTTTTGTTCTAACCAAGACGAGTAATTGCCTTCGTACGGAATACCATGGCCACGGTCTAGTTCTAAGATCCATCCCGCAGCGTTATCGAGGAAATAACGGTCGTGTGTAATAGCCACAACAGTACCATTGTAATCTACTAAAAAGCGCTCTAACCAAGCCACAGATTCCGCATCTAAGTGGTTAGTTGGCTCATCTAGTAACAGCATGTCGGGCTTGTTCAATAGCAAACGACATAACGCCACACGGCGGCGTTCACCACCTGATAGGTACTCTACTTTTTCATCCCACCCTGGCAAGCGCAGGGCTTCTGCCGCCACCTCTAAGGTGCGTTCTAGGTTGTGAGCATCGCTGGCTTGTATAACGTCTTCTAGTTTTGCTTGTTCGGCTGCAAGAGCATCGAAATCGGCATCGGGTTCTGCATAAGCTGCATATACAGCATCTAAAGCTGTTAAGGCATTTTTTGCTTCAGCAACGCCTTCCTCAACGACTTCACGCACAGTTTTGGAATCATCCAGCTTTGGCTCTTGCTCCAAGTAACCCACATTAATGCCCGGCTGTGGGCGTGCTTCACCGTTATATTCTTTGTCAACACCTGCCATTATGCGCAACAAGCTAGATTTACCAGAACCATTTAAACCAAGGACACCAATTTTGGCACCAGGAAAAAAAGACAAGGAAATGTTTTTTAGAATTTCACGCTTGGGAGGAACTACTTTTCCAACCCTATTCATCGTATATACAAACTGCGCCATGTGATTTCCTGATTAATACAAAAATAGGCTCCTATTATACCCTGAGACGTCATTAAAAGGGGGAAAGCGCCCCCCTTAGTATTTTGCCATCCAGTCACTTGTGATATGGTTTGCAGCCCCCACTAAAGGGGGGTACCCTGTTTTGATCACCGTTGTTGTTAAAGGAATTTCAGTGCCTACATCATATGTCGCCTCCTCATTGCTGCCCACACCTTACGGTACTTTCAATATGCATGGTTTTGCCGATAGCGAAACTGGTAAAGAGCACCTGGCCCTGAGTATGGGCGACTTTACCGACGGTACTGCCGTACTGACACGTTTGCACTCCGAGTGCTTAACGGGTGACGCCTTATTTAGTATGCGTTGTGACTGCGGTTATCAGCTACAAGAAGCTTTAAAGCGCATTTCAGAAGAAGGCCGTGGGGTGATTTTGTACTTGCGCCAAGAAGGTCGTGGAATTGGGTTATTGAACAAAATCAAGGCTTACAACCTGCAAGATCAAGGAGCAGACACCGTAGAAGCTAATGAGCGCTTAGGTTTTGATGCCGACATGCGCAAGTATGATATGACCAAGGATATGCTTGACCACCTACAAATCAAGTCGGTGAAATTGATGACCAACAATCCACGAAAAATTAAAGCCCTCACCGAACTTGGCATTGTTGTAGAACAACGCCAAGCAATAGAAGTGGGTGAAAACAGCCATAACAAAAATTACCTCGCCACCAAGGCTAGCAAGCTAGATCATTTATTCGGCCGGTAGATGAGCCTGCCAGGCGTTAATTTTTGCTGTGATAGCCTCCTTAGATAAACCTGTATTGTGCAGCACCTGTTCGCGAGTACCATGAGGTAGCGCTGCATCTTGGTGACCTAAGCACAATAATCTAACACTAGTTTTTTGCTGCACTAACCACTCACTCACAGCAGAGCCTGCACCACCAATGCAGCTATGATCTTCGATGGTGACAAAGCCGTTATGCTGCAGCAGCAGTTGTTTTAATAGCATTTCGTCTAACGGTTTCACAAAACGCATATCCACAAGCGTCGCATCAGCGGCCTCTGCCACCATTGTTAGTTTGTCTAATAAAGCCCCAAAATTGAGTATTGCAATGGCATTAGATTTACCCGACGAACGAATCACCTGGCCTCTACCTAATTCGATGGGTGCCAGCAAGGGCAGCCCCTCTATTGCTTCACCACGGGGGTAGCGCACTGCAACCGGCCCACAATAAGCATAACCAAAGTTTAGCATTGCCGTAGCTTCAGCCGCATTACTTGGAGCCATCACTACCACATTAGGCAAACAACGCAAAAAAGCTAGGTCATAAGCACCTGTATGAGTTGCTCCATCTTCACCCACAACTCCCGCTCTATCAATGGCTAATAATATATCTAAATTTTGCAACGCAATGTCGTGAATGAATTGATCATAACCACGCTGCAAAAACGTAGAATAAATGGCGATAACGGGTTTAGCACCTTCACACGCCATGCCGGCAGCTAATGTGATTGCATGCTGTTCGGCAATGGCTACATCAAACAAACGTTCAGCAAATTCTTTGGAAAAAGACTCAAGGCCGGAACCACCTAACATAGCCGGCGTAATTGCCATTAACCGGCCATCTATGCGTGCTTTCTCACAAACCCACTGACCAAACACATGAGCGTAAGTGGGAGACTTTTTGATAATTATAGGCTCAATGGGGTCAATTTTGGCCAACGCATGGTAGCCCACTGGATCACTTTCAGCTGGCCCATAGCCCTTGCCTTTTAGGGTGTTGATATGCAGCAACTTAGGCCCAGGAAGGCTTAATAACTCAGTAATGATCGACATTAATTGTGGCAAGTCGTGGCCATCCACAGGGCCCCGGTAGGTAAAGCCTAAGGCCGTAAACCACTGGGATGGCCCACCAAAACCATGGTGGTCATCCAAAAAAGTAGCTAAGCCACCTAAATTTGCATCGATGGCCATATCATTATCATTAACAATAATGAGCGCGTTAGCTTGGCAGTGGGCCATATGATTTAATGCCTCAAAGGCCATGCCAGCCGTAAGTGCTCCATCACCAATTACCGCAATATGGTGAGCTAGCGGGCTTTTGTTTGCCAAAACCATACCCAACAAAGCACTAATCGAGGTGCTGGCATGGCCTACACCAAAAGTATCAAATACACTTTCATCTCGTTTAGGGAAGGGTGCTAAACCACCTGCCTGACGCATACTCAGCATGGCTTTTTTACGCCCTGTGAGCATTTTATGAGGGTAGGCCTGATGACCCACATCCCAAATTAGCCTATCGTTTGGTGTATCCAGCAAGTAGTGTAAAGCGATGGTGAGCTCTACCACCCCTAATCCAGCGCCTAAGTGGCCTCCAGTTTGGCCCACACTATATAACAAGGCCAAACGCAACTCATAGGCTAATTGAGGTAATAGTGCCGGCTTTAGCATGCGTAAGTCTGCTACACCGTCCACTTGATCAAACAAAGGTGTGGCTGGTGCTTGCCGCGGAATGTTTAGGATAACTGGGAACATGTGACTAATGCTTACGGGTAACGATGAAGTCTGCCAACCACACTAGAGGTTGTGCTGCAGCACCAAATTCTGTGACAGACGCTTTGGCCTGCTGATGTAATTCCATCAAACGCGCCTTAGCAGCGGTCATACCCAGCAACGCAGGGTAGGTAGATTTATCATTAATCATATCAGAGCCTTGCGCTTTGCCGAGAGTTGCAGTGTCACTCTCAATGTCCAATATATCATCTTGCACCTGAAAGGCTAAACCAATCGCTTGTGCATAGGTACGCAAAAAGTCAATTTGCTTAGTGCCAACATGGTTCTGTGACAGGGCACCAATTTCTACACTAGCAACAATCAAAGCCCCTGTTTTTAAACTATGCAGACGCTCCAATTGAGCCAAATTAACTGCGTCATGTGCTGCGGCCATATCGAGCATTTGCCCAGCCACCATGCCTTTAGCACCAGACGCCTGCGCCAAACATGCCACCATAGCTAAACACTGCTCCGCACTTATTTGTGGCCCATGGGCTTTGACTAGTAATTCAAAAGCCAGCGCTTGTAAGGCATCGCCAGCTAATATTGCAGTGGCTTCGTCAAAAGCAACATGACAACTAGGTTGACCTCGGCGTAAGGCGTCATCATCCATAGCTGGAAGGTCATCATGAATCAAAGAATAGGCATGCATCGCTTCAACGGCAGCAGCCAACGGATCCAAAGCTGCAACATCATCAACGCCACACGCACGGGCAGCACCATAAACTAAGGCTGCCCTCACCCGCTTACCACCTTGCACCGCACTATAGGCCATGGCTTGAGACAAAACCACACTGGCACGGCGTTTACCAATCGCCGTATTGAGGTATTGCTCTACACGGTTTTTAGAATGGTTTAGAAAGTCGTCTAATGATTCAAAGTGCAAACTTAAGGTTCCTTACTAAAGGGCTGCTCTACAACACGGCCTTGGGCATCTTGCATCAATACATTAACCTTTTGCTCAGCTTGAGCAAGCGCAGCTTGGCAGCCCCTCGTTAATAAAATCCCACGCTCAAAGGCAGCCAAAGAATCTTCTAGGGTTAAGTCGCCCTGCTCCATTTGTTTCACCAAAGCTTCTAACTCGGCTAACGAAGCTTCAAAATTAAATACACTTTCAGTTTGATCCTTAGTCATCACTATAGCCCCAATACCAAACCACGCGGCATACCAAAGGTAGACGCAGCATTCTGAATCACCAGCATGTCTACTAAGTTAATCATAATGAAAACCAAAATAGGTGAAAAGTCTAAGCCTCCAAGGTTAGGCAACATGCGTCGCACAGGCGACATAACTGGCTCTGTCAGTTGGTGCAATAAATAGGCACCAGGGTGATTAGTTTGAGGCGCAAGCCAACTCAAAACAATACTTGCCAGTATGGCAAAGAATAATAAATCGAGCACTTGAGAAGCCAAACCAATAAGGCTCCATACCGCCAAACTCATAGGGTTAGGTAGATCAAAACCAGCAATTAATAGTACAACAACGATTAATAATAACTGTACTAAAAAGGCTAACACTAAAGTAGCAAGGCTAAAACGTCCTGTGCGTGGCATGACTTTTTGCAAAATAGTAACGAACGGTTGTGTCATTTTCACCACTGCTTGAGCTAAGGGATTATAAAAATCAGCCTTAGCCAACTGCAACATAAAGCGAATAATAACCAGCGTTAGGTATAAGCCAAAGACTGTTTGCACTAAAAATACACCTGCATTTGACATAATGAAACAACATCCTTAATAGACTAAGATAGATTAATAAAGAAGCCTTTGGCCGCTCTATAAATCTGGATCGATAATTGATGTTAATAGTGTCTCATATTGGATGCATGGAGACTACTAGGGATGTGTCTTCAAAGGTGCTTTAAACGTTTGGTTAACAAGACCCGGCAGTCTTTTAAATAAACCTGTCTTTTCAAACTTATTGGCAGGCCAGCACCTTAAGCGGTCAACAGCGGCATCACAGAAGCCAAAACCTCTTCATTGCTCCAGTAATTAAGATATTATCTATTTCATCTTGCTCTTGATTTAGCTTTTACTTTTTGCAACGAATCACGCACACTTGGTAGCCCATAAAGCGTCCGATGTGCGCGTCTAAAAAAGCCAGAAAACCATGAGTCCTAAAACACACCATAGCCTTATCTTTCGCTTAGTGCTAGCTTCACTAACACTTTCGTTTGTGTTACCTAGCTTCGCAGAACAGGCCATCCATAGCCAAAAATACGACATCCACTATAGTGCCTTTAACACCATGATAGTAACACCTGAAGTAGCTCAAACTTATGGCTTCACTCGTGCCAGAAACCGCGCATTACTCAATGTGGCAGTGATTGATAAAGCCACAAAAAGACCTCTTGCTGCCATGGTCACAGGCACTAGAACCAACATTATTGGGCAAGTATTACCGTTAGAATTTCAGCAAATAAAAGAGCAAAATGCTATTTACTACATTGCCCAATTACGTTTCACAGAAGAGGAAATGTGGCGTTTTGAGCTAAAGATACAGCCAGATTTAAATGCAAAGGCAATACCGTTAAAGTTTAGTCAAACATTTTATTTGGAGCAGTAGCCTATAATTAAACTATTTATTCAAAATAGCCTAACAGGTCATTTAAAAAGCGCCATCCTAGGGGAGTAGCCTGAAGCCTATCTGGCATCATCAGTCCAGCCTTTCTAGCTGATGCAATTGCCCCCTCTACTTGAGCCAAAGATTGCCCAGTTTTGGCTAGGTAGCTAGCTGAAGAAACGCCCTTTTGAAGACGCAGAACATTCATAAAAAATTCCAGCTTTAGCTCTTCTGGGGCAACACAATGGCTTGATGCCAGTGGTGTAATAGATTCCATATAAGCCTTAGGTTGGCGCAACTTTACCCTGCGTTCTATAACCATTTCACCATCATACCAACGGCTCACTTTGCCATGAGCTCCAGCTCCAACACCAATGTAATCGCCAAAGTTCCAGTAGTTAAGGTTATGCTGTGCCTGACTCGTTTGTTTAGCATACGCTGAAATTTCATACTGACTTAACCCAGCCGCTTCGATAAGTACTTGGCCTTGATCTTGAATATCAACCAAAATGTCTTCATTAGGTAAGTTAGGAGGGCGGCTATGGAATTCAGTATTAGGCTCAATAGTGAGCTGATACCAAGAGAGGTGATCAGTGCCAAATTCCAATGCTTGCTGTAAATCGGATAACCCACTCTCAACACTCTGCCCTGGCAAACCATGCATCAAGTCTAAGTTGATGCGCTTAAACCCTAAAGTCTGAGCTTTACCAATAGCCAACTTAGCTTGGGTAGCATCATGTATGCGGCCTAAAGCTTGTAAACACCCATCGTCAAAACTTTGCACGCCAATGGACAACCGGTTAATACCCTGTTCTAGAAAGCCAGCAAATTTTGCTTGTTCAAAGGTTCCGGGGTTGGCCTCTAAGGTGACCTCCATGCCGTCTTCACAATTAATATTGGCTTTAACAAAATTTAGGATTTCACCGATGCCCAAAGCGCTCATTAAACTAGGTGTGCCTCCACCAATAAAAATACTATGCAAAGTACGACCACTGACAGCCGCCAGTTCTTTGCTAAGGTCTGCAAGTAATGCCCTAATATAATGAGTCTCAGGAATGGCCTCTCCACCCTGAGTGGCATGGGAGTTAAAGTCACAATAAGGGCACTTGCGCACACACCAGGGGATGTGCACGTAGAGGCTAAGGGCAGGCATCGCTATCTGGTGGCTAACGGATTGCATTAATTTTGCGCTAACGCACGCTGTAATTGAGACAGGGCTTTGCCACGGTGGCTGATGGCAATCTTTTCTGTAGGACTTAGTTGCGCAGCACGGCAGCCTTTTTCTATTACTTGAAAAATAGGATCGTAGCCAAAGCCATGGTCGCCTTGGGCACTATCCATGATTACACCTTCCCACGCAGCTTGGCAAATAAGTGGGGTGGGATCGGTGGCATGGCGCATGTACACCAGCACACATTGAAATCGAGCAGTGCGCTGGCTTAGTGGAATATCTGCCAGGTTAGTAATTAGTTGGGCGCTATTGGCGGCATCTTTAGCGTGACCCTTTAAATTAGAGTCAGCATAACGGGCAGAATAAATTCCTGGAGCACCACCTAACACATCCACCTCTAGACCTGAGTCGTCAGCTAAAGCGGGCATACCGGATGCTTGGGATGCATAGCGCGCCTTAAGAATTGCATTTTCAACAAAGGTAAGGCCTGTTTCTTCAACCTCTTCTGAAACAAACTGGCTTTGTGGGACTAACTCAATACCCAAAGGCACCAAACACTGGCCAAACTCTTTTAACTTACCAGCGTTGCCGCTTGCCAAAACCACTTTTTTCATTTTTAGGCCGTTGTGAATGGGGGTTTAGGCTTAGAGTGCAACACACACCCAAAGCACTAGCGCATCTTCTTTACTGGTTGATACCACCGCATGACCCATAGTGCTATCAAAATAAGTGCTGTCACCTTCGCTAAGTGCCAGCGGCTCATATTCTTCTGTATACACCAGCACATCGCCGTCTAGTACAAGCAGCAGCTCTTCACCTTCATGCCTCACCCAGCCACCAAATTCATCCAACGTGCGAGCACGAACACGGCTTTTAAAAGGCACCATGCGTTTTGAATCTAATTCTGTAGCCAACAACTCATGTTCATAGGTAGCTGTTAGGTGCTCGCGGCCTTCCTGTTTTTTGGTCACAGTCCGGCGGCCAGAGATGCGCACTTCTTTTACAGGTGCGAACAGCTGAGGCATATCGATAGCCAAACCAACAGCTAGTTTTTGCATCAAATTAAAGGTAGGTGACAGCTGATTATTTTCCATTTTTGACAAAGTGGATTGCGCTACACCTGTCACTTTGCTGGCCTGCTGCAAAGTCATTTGTCGATCTTGTCGCAAAGCCCTGAGACGCTCACCAAAATTACCTTGCTGCGCAGCCGGGCTTGGAACAGGAGGTAATATGCCCGCTTCGGGACGCAGTGTAGACATGCGTTTCTCCTCCGTTGTTAACAGTTGGTCACGTTGACTGCAAGCCCCCCACGGGAGGTTTCTTTATATTTATCCTGCATATCAGCACCCGTTTCACGCATAGTCTTGATTACGTCATCCAGCGATACCAAATGTTCACCATCGCCACGCATAGCCATATGCGCAGCATTAATAGCTTTGATAGAACCCATAGCATTACGCTCAATACACGGCACCTGAACCAACCCAGCAATAGGGTCACAGGTAAGGCCTAAGTTGTGTTCCATGCCAATTTCAGCAGCATTTTCAACTTGCTCAGGAGTACCACCTATCACTTCAGCTAAACCAGCAGCAGCCATGGCACAGGCGCTACCCACCTCACCTTGGCATCCCACTTCTGCCCCTGAAATAGATGCATTGAGTTTACATAAGATACCCACGGCAGCTGACGCCAGGATAAAGCTAACAATACCCTTATCATCAGCTGATGGATAGAAATTATCGTAATAATGTAACACAGCAGGAATAATACCCGCAGCACCATTGGTGGGCGCGGTCACAATACGACCACCAGCAGCATTTTCTTCATTAACAGCCATAGCATAAAGGTTTACCCAATCCATGGCAGATAGCTGTGGGGTAATCACTTTTACAGATCCCAAGCTACTAAGCTTTTGATACAAGTCTGCAGCCCGACGCCTCACATTAAGACCACCGGGTAAAACGCCTCCGGTATGGCAACCATTGTGCACACACTGCTGCATCACCTTCCACAGGTGTAAGATTTTACTTCTTACTTCTTCTTCTGTGCGCCAAGTCTTCTCATTCTCCATCATTACCTGACTAATACTCATACCTGAAGTCTTGCAATGAGCAAGCAACTCAGCGCCAGAAGTAAATGGGTAAGGCACTTTGGGTTGATCTTCATCTATGGGGATTTCGTCAGCTTTCGCTGCCATTTCGTCAACAATAAAGCCACCACCCACTGAATAATAGGACATTTCTAACAACACATTACCAGAAGCACCAAAAGCACTCATGGTCATACCATTAGGGTGATAAGGAAGTGATTCCTCCAGATTAAGAATAACATCACGGTGTTGAATAAACTCAACTTCATGCTCACGGTTGAGGGGCAACCGCTCATTAGCCATAATTTCATCTAACATAGGCTGTACTTGTGGCGGATCAATAGTATCTGGTGCCTCGCCCAATAAACCAAGAATTACAGCAATATCACTGGCGTGGCCTTTACCAGTGGCGCCAAGAGAGCCAAAAAGCTCTCCTTTAACTCGCGTCACTTGCGTTAACTTACCTTCACTTTTCAGCTGTTCTACAAAAGCTAAGGAAGCCCGCATGGGGCCCACAGTATGGGAACTAGACGGGCCAATGCCTATCTTTAGTAAGTCAAATACGCTTAAACTCATTTTTGATGCCTTCGTAGTGGTCAGACCACTAGGTTAAATTAATAACCTTGAACTATCACCTAATACTTGCCATACCATCTACCTTGGTGCGACACACAAGTAGCTTTAAGCTCCAGACACAAGAGTTTATGCACTATCTAGTCGTTCAAGCAGGCCCGCACAGGCAAACACTAACTGCCACCATGGTATTTCCCCACATAGCGCAGTTAATGGGCGCCAGGCACATCAAATGTTGTTCTAGCCAAAATATCAACACCCTGCTGATTCCAGAAATGCAACAGGTCAATAAATACCCAATTTTCCGCCAACTTATCTCCATCACGACGGTAAATATCAATCACACGCATCTCAGCAGACTTGCCCGTTGCAGGCATACCCATGAAACCACCAATAGGCTCTAGGGTTAAATTTGGCCAACCAAAAAATCCACCAAATTCACCTTCAGCCATGCGGCAAATATGGCCATTAAAGTCGCGGTTTTCGAATCCAGCTCTAAACGGCCCAGAATGTTGCTTGGCATAGCGCGCAATTGTGTAAGTGGCACCTATTCCTGAAGGGCCCCACCAAATCATGTCTTCGTGCCAACTCAATCGCAGCTCATCTTCTAGGGATAGTTCATTACTCCATTCACCTAACGCATTAATCATGTGATTAATCGCAGCTAAGGTCTTTTTACCCTGTTCCGACGCTTGCTCATTAAACATTAAGCCAGTGTGAGAAATAGGCCCAGGCTGCACAAGCTCAGCCGCAGTCTGAGGAGGGAATGGCTGCAAGCCTGCTTGCACCATTAAATGTGGAATATCAAAAAACATAGCTGTTTCAGATATTTTCCCGTTTTCAACCTTATTGAATTCACAATACCTAAGCATCGCCATTTTTCCGGTGGGCTTAATACCCAACCAAGGCTCGTCAAACAAGCCCATCAGGTGGCCCATAGAAACCACCCACACAGATGAGAAATTATCGATCTCGTTGCAACCTGCCATGAAGATGTCTTGGCGGCGCTGCAAATGCTTTAAAGAATGTCGCAGTGGCTGCCAAAATAACTCTGCTACTTGGGCTGCAGAGGTTTGCTCATGGAACGGATGGTAACCTCGCCAAAGATAATCATCAGCTGTATAGTTTTGTATCACTTTACCTAATGCTTCTGGGCTAGAAGTGTCTAAACGCTTGTAAAAATCAACTACTAAGGCTTTTGCTGCCTGAATATCATTTTTCATATTTAATTAATTTATCCTTTGACTGCACCAGCAGTTAAGCCGGATACAATTTGACGCTGAAAGAACATGACCAAAATAAATAATGGAATCATCGCTGATACTACTGCAGCTACTGCAAACATCACATTACCTTCTACTTGAGTAGTTCCTAAAAAGCTTGCAATTTTTGGTATCATCGTTTGGTTATCTTGGCTCAACAAAGACGCAGTTACGGCAAAGTCGTTGTAAGCCAATAAAAAGCTAAACAGCCCTGTAGTAATCACCCCTGGCCACATGACTGGTATTATAACGTGCCGGAATGCTTGAAAGCGGGTGCAACCGTCTACCATGGCACTTTCGTCAAGGTCTTTGGGGATATTTAGAAAGAATGAGTGCAGCATCCACAAGGTAAAGGGCTGGTTAATGGCCACCAAAACTATAATTGAAGTAGGTAAATAACCCCAAACATTCCACTCAAAGAAAGGTAAAAGATAACCTGACACAAGAGTAATGTGAGGCATTGCTCGAAACACTAAAGCCAGCATAAGGATCCAGAAAGAGTATTTAAATCCAGATCGAGCTAGGGCGTACCCTCCCAAAGTGCCCAAGGTAAGAGAAATAATAACTGTAGAGACTACAACAATGGCGGTATTGATAACAGATTCACCAAATCCATGTTCTACCCATGCGCCGTAATACCCATTGGTGGTAAAAAAATCACCTGTTTCAATCATGGTTCGCACACCATAAAGCGCATTAGTCCAATCTGCTTTAGAAAAGAAATCCCCTTGCACTTTAAAGGAGCCCCAAAGGGTCCATAAAAACGGTGATGCAGCAACCATAATCCACAGAACAACGAATCCTGTTGAAATAATAGCTAGACTAGTAGAGCGACGTTGCGCTGGGTTTGACATGATGTGCTCCTTACTTAAGCTTTAATGTGCTGTGCGGCTAAAATCACGCCAAGTACGAAAGAGCACGGGTAACAATAAAATAGCAACACCAACAATAGTGAGCATAGAGGTTGCTGCAGCTGAGCCAAATAATTGAGTATCAGATGTTAAATCTTTGTATATGATCCAGCTTAATGACGTCGCACTAGCCTCTGACGCAAAGCTAACAATGGGCTCAAGCACCCGGAAATTGTCCATCAACTGCATTAAGGTAATGAACACAACCAATGGTTTCATGTAGGGCACCACGACATAACGAATACGTTGCCAGCGGTTGGCTCCATCTATGGTTGCCGCTTCCAAAGTATCCGTTGGAACTGTTTGCAGCCCAGCATAGAAAACGATAAAAGAAAACGGCGCCGAATGCCAGATACCATAAACTATGAGCATCATCCACGTGAGTGCAGGTGACGCTTTTAAAGATAAGTTAGGGTCGTTAAAAAGGGATTGTATTGAAGCGCCAATAACGCCCTCTCCATCAATCATCCAAAACAAAATTAACGAGCCAATCAACGGTGTCACAATCATTGGCAAAAGGGAGACAAAAATAGTAGGGCCTTTAGCAAATTTAGGCAGTGCATTTACGCCTAGGGCTATAGCAAGACCCAATACAATAACAAAAGGAGTCACCACGAACGTGTAGGTTAACGTAAATGCTAGTGCTTTATAAAAGGGAAGGTTGAGCAGTTTATTAAAAAACATACTCATATTTTCACTATTGCTCCAAGCCAAGCTTATCTCGTCAAAAGCAAGATGATTGCGATTTGTATAATTATCAAAACCACTGAACTGCCCTAGTGGTTGATCTGTCCTAAGCTGCGCGGTAGCCTCCACATCAATGACAGTGACTTGTTTGCAGCCAAATGGCCCACAGCTTTCAGAGCTAATAAGAACTTTCTCATGCTCTACGTGCAAAGACTGGGTTATTACAGAGATTACCGGAAAGGCGATAAACAAAATCATGGCCGTTAACGACGGAATAATAAACCAAAAAAATGTACGATGAGGCATGTAAGTAATTTCCGTTTATACAAAAGGCTTGGGCAAAATAACTATTCAAAAGAAAGGGGCACAGGCTAATTAGCCTTGCCCCCTTTACTAACTACAGTCAGTAGGTTTTATAGAAAACCTTTCTCTTTGGCAGCAACATTGTAAGCTGCTTCCATGTCAGCTAATGCTTGCTCTGCGCTCTCACCACCTTGTAAAAAGTCAGATAGTTCTGAACCTGCAGCGCTATGCAAGGCGCCCATAAATGGATACATTGGATAAGGTGCAGCGCCATTCATCGCTGTAGAAGTTACACCTGAAGCGGCTTTACTAGGCACATAGCCTTCGATCAACCAAGTAGCTGCGTCATTATTCGCTTGTACCATTTCAGTAGAAGTACCATTCATCATAGCAATAAAGCTAGCTTCGGCATCTGCATCAGAAACGTTCTTGGCTATAACGAAGCCATCCCACCATAGAGACGAGGCTGGAATGCTACCACCATTAAAGCTTGGGGCTGCTGCAAAGTCAGTGTTCATGACAACTTGTTGAGTAGATCCTTCATCATCTAGCACACCTGCTGTTCGAGAACCCCACATAGTAGCAAGAGCAAGCTTACCGCCTTCCCACATTGCTTGAGTCGCATTGGAGTCAAATGTTAGGTAGTCAGGATGTGAGTAGCTAACCAGGCTTTGCAGCATGTTTAAGGTAGCAATACCATGCTCGTTATTAATGCTCACCTGAGCTGTCCCAGGTACAAACATATCTGCACCAGTACCAAGATACATGTTGACAAACTCTTCACCTAAGTTCCAACCGGCCTTGGTATTCAATGCAACAGGGTACTCCATAATGCCAGCATCACGGATTCGTTGAGCAGCAGTTAAGACCTGTTCATAGGTTTGAACTTCATCTGCACTCATGCCAACTTGGCTTAGGATGTCGGAGCGGTAAAATAGGTGCTGAGCGTTGGCCATAAAGGCTACTGCCATTACTTTCCCATTAACTGTCACCAACTGTGATTTATTTAAGCTTGAACCGTGCTTGGCTACAAGATCATCCAGTGAGCGAACCAAACCATCATTCATGAGGGTAACCAGAGTGCCGTTTGATACAGTTAAGGCTGTATACTCAGCTGGATTAGCTGTTAGGGCCGGCACCATCAGGTCTTTGTAATCTTTGTTGTGATTTTTAGTCACGGTAACACCATTGCCTGCGCATTGCTCAGCTGCAGAAAACACAGCATGTAATGCAGGGAAATCGTTACCCATTATACTCACGTTGGCATTGCCTTCTATGCCACATTCTGCAAAAGCGGCGGAGCTGGATAAAATTGCAGCAGCAGTTGCGGTGAGAGCTATCGTTTTTATTGTGCTCATGATGAACGCGTCCTCTTTGAATTTATTAATGTGAGACCAGCGTGGCCTTGTTTTATATACGTATTTGATCCACATCATATAATAACATTGGAGATGGATTGCATGCGTAACCAAAATTCTACTATGTTTTGACAGAGATTAGCAACTATTTAAATCTCAAACCACCTAACAACATTGATAATTATACATAACTAATTGTTATTAATGAATTAAATAAATAATGGTTTCAGATTTATTTTTAAATGATCTATTGTCATTACGATAAAATGCTTATATATACTCATTTAATTAGCTATTCTTACATCCTAGCTATTGCCTTAATGAATAAAATCTGATAATTTTTGCATACGTATCTATTTTAGATTTTCAGACTCAACCACTGTGGCAGACATATGGCAGAAATAAAGCTCCGTAATATTGGCAAGCGCTGGGGCGACTTCGTGGGCGTCGATAACTTTGATTTAACCATTGCAGATAAAGAATTTTTAGTCCTTCTTGGTCCCTCTGGCTGTGGCAAAACTACAACCATGCGCATGATCGCAGGACTAGAAGAGGTGACCGAAGGTGAGATCATTATAGATGGGGAGGTCGTCAATGGCCTCGACCCCAAGGATCGTGATGTGGCAATGGTTTTTCAAAGCTACGCCCTGTACCCGAACATGAACGTCTATGAAAATATACGATTTCCATTAAAAGTACGCAAAGTTCCGAATACGGATCATCACGATCGAGTGATGAAGGCCGCTGCCATGGTGGAGCTGGAGGATTTTTTACACAGAAAGCCAGCCGAACTATCTGGTGGACAGCGCCAGCGTGTAGCCCTGGCAAGAGCCATAGTGCGCAAGCCCAAAGTGTTTTTAATGGATGAGCCTTTATCTAATTTAGATGCCAAATTGCGCGTATCGACACGAGCTCAAATAAAAAATCTATCCCATGAGCTGCAGGTAACCACAATTTACGTTACCCACGATCAAATAGAAGCTATGACCCTGGCAGACCGTGTAGTTGTGATGAGTAAAGGGGTAGTTCAACAGGTAGGAACGCCGACAGACATCTACGACAATCCTGCTAACACGTTTGTCGCCAGCTTTATTGGCTCTCCCGCTATGAATTTGGTAAGTGGTCATCTTGAAGGAGGTATTTTTAAGACGAAAGACATGACGGTACCTGGATTTGATGGCAGGCCAGACGGCCCTGTGACGTTAGGTTTTCGTGCTGAAGATGCCGACGTTACTGCTGTCGAAGCAGAATTAAACCTACAGGTATTTTCCTTGGAGCTGCTGGGAGATTCTACTATGGTCACCGCTCGGGTAGGTGATGGTTTAGTCTCAATAAAGGCAGGGAAAGATTATCGCGTAAACATCGGTTCTAACTTTAGTGCCACCATTACAGCTAGCTTATGCCATCTATTTGATGCGCAAAGTGGGCAAAGACTATAAAGCGAGGCAAGAATGAAAGGTAGCCGTCCACAACAAGCTCAACTGAGCTGTGACACCGACATGTCAAAAACTGCAGCAACACGTGCAGTGATCGAATCTATGGTAGATGGTCTAAATGATCATAGGATTGCTGATATTGGTGATTTTTTTAGTGAGTCATTCCGTTGGATGGGCAACCAAGGCTGTGGTACCAAACAGGGTTTAAAGGAGTTTCAAACACATTGGCAACAGCCTTTTCAGGCTGCGTTCTCTAACAAAGTTTGTGTTGATGAAGCACGATTGTATATGGGTGAATGGGCCGCCGCATTTGGTCGTCAAGAGGCTATCCATAGTGGTACTTTTATGGGTGTTGAGCCTACTGAAAAAAAAGTAGAGATTCGCTACATGGACTTCTGGAAGGTTGTTGATGGAAAAATTTGTGATAACTGGGTGATGGTAGATTTTCCCCACGTATTATCTCAGTTAGGCGTAGACGTTTTTAATGGTGAAGGCTGGGAAGCTTTTGATCGGGGAGAAAAGAATTCCCCACGAGCAGATGAGATGAGGAAGTAACATGGCGATTACCTATTTAAAAAGCAGCAAGCCAGCCGCTGACAGAGCCCAAGATGATGCTCGCACTAGGGCAGTAGTAGAAGCTACTTTAGCTGACATAGACGCTAGAGGAGACCATGCTGTGCGGGAGTTGGCTCAGAAATTTGACAATTACGCTCCTGCATCTTTTCGTTTGTCTCAGGAAGACATTGAGCGCATTATGGCCAAGGTCTCAGCGCGAGATATGGAAGACATCAAATTTGCCCAAAAACAGGTACGCAACTTTGCCCAAGCCCAGCGGGATTCCATGTTGGATATTGAAGTAGAAACCATGCCCGGTGTGATCCTTGGTCACAAACACATTCCCGTGCAATCGGTAGGCTGTTATGTGCCTGGTGGTAAATTCCCCATGGTCGCCTCTGCCCATATGTCGGTAGCTACTGCCAGCGTTGCAGGTGTGCCTAGAATTATTGCCTGCACCCCCCCGTTTAATGGCGAGCCCAATCCTGCCGTAATCACCGCAATGTACTTAGGTGGCGCCCACGAGATTTATGTTTTAGGCGGCATTCAAGCTGTGGGTGCGATGGCTATCGGTACAGAAACCATAGAGCCAGTACACCTATTGGTTGGCCCTGGTAACGCCTATGTAGCAGAAGCAAAACGGCAGCTATTTGGCCGCGTAGGTATTGATTTATTTGCAGGCCCCACGGAAACCATGGTGATTGCAGACAACACAGTTGATGCAGAGATGTGTGCAACAGATTTGCTCGGCCAGGCAGAGCACGGTTATGACTCACCAGCAGCGTTAGTGACGACTAGTCGCTCTTTAGCAGAAGCCACCATGAAGGAAATAGATCGCTTACTAAAAATCCTCCCTACTGCAGACACTGCTTCTGTAAGCTGGCGCGATTACGGTGAAATAATTCTTTGTGACACTCACCAAGAAATGCTTCAAGTGTCTGAAGACAAAGCCTACGAGCATGTACAGGTAATGACCGATCGAGACGACTGGTTCTTGGAAAACATGACTTGTTATGGCGGTTTATTTTTGGGCCCTCGCACTAACGTGTCCAACGGTGACAAGGTTATTGGCACTAATCATACTTTACCTACTAAAAAAGCTGGCCGTTATACTGGTGGCCTTTGGGTAGGAAAATACCTAAAGACTCATAGTTATCAAAAAATAACCACTGACGAAGCCGCTACATTAATTGGCGAGTACGGCTCTCGTTTGTGTATGCTTGAAGGCTTTGTTGGCCATGCCGAACAGTGCAACTTACGTGTGCGTCGATACGGTAATAAAGATGTCCCCTATGGCACTGGTGCCGAATAATGCCTAATGCTGCGGACAATAAAGAAATTTTGACGCCGCTGCTAAAAGCGATGCATGATTTTAAAGGCGATCACGTAAAAGCACTGCTACAAGGTTTGATGAGCGATGATGCAATAGCTCATCTGTGCTTTCCATTTAATGATATTATTGGACCCACTAGTTTTTACGAAACCTGTTATGCCCCACTTTTGCTGGCGATGCCTGATCTTGAGCGACGTGATTTAATCGTGATGTCTGGCACTACCGCCCAGGGGAATGAATGGGTGGGATGCGCAGGCCACTACTTAGGCACTTTTATATCTCCTTGGCTAGACATACCTTCTACGGGGCATATCACCCACATGCGCTTTCACGAGTTTTTCCGCTTTGAACATGGAAAAATTGTAGAAATACAGGCCATTTGGGACATTCCAGAAGTAATGCTGCAGGCGCAAGCATGGCCCTTATCACCCTCCTTAGGTTGGGAAGGCTTCATTCCAGGCCCAGCAACTCAGGATGGTTTGTGTATTATTGATCGACTCCCAGGACAAGGCGAAGCCAGTGCTCAACATGTACTTGATATGTTAACTCACCTGGTTTTGCACCCAAAACAGGGTGGCCCAGAAGTAATGCAACTCCATAAGTTTTGGCACCCTCGCATGAATTGGTATGGCCCATCAGGCATTGGTTCATCACGAGGTATAGCAGGGTTTCGGAACTGGCACCAAATTCCATTTTTAAATGCTATGCCTGATCGGGGAAGCCAGGACCATCACTTAGATTTCCACTTTTTTGGTGAAGGAAACTACGCTGCGGTCACCGGTTGGCCCAACATGAAACAAACTATCACCTTGGGTGGTTGGTTGGGCATCGCTCCGAGTGGGCAGGAAGTTAGCCTACGCAGTCTCGATTTTTGGCGTATGGATGGCACTTTAATTCGGGAGAATTGGGTATTAGTTGATTTGTTAGACCTCTACCATCAAGTGGGTATTGATGTATTTGCTCGCTTGCGTGAATTCAATAAAGCCCGCACTATGAGCAGCCTTAAATATGATATCGGAGAGGCATAATATGATTTTGCCAACATCACCAAGTTTTAGTTTGTCAGGAAAGAAAGCTCTGGTTGCAGGGGCGTCTTCTGGTATCGGCGCAGCCTGTGCAGTTGCCCTAGCTAGAGCTGGGGCTGACGTCCTTTTGGCAGCTAGGCGTAAAACTGAACTTAACGAGATAGTAGGCGCTTTAGCAGCTGAAGGCTTGCAAGCTAGCGCATTAGTAATGGACGTTGGTGATGTGGAGAACACCCGTGAGTTAGTCAACACTCACGGACCATTTGATGTCTTAGTCAACTCCGCAGGGTTAGCCCGCCATGGAGTAGCCATTGACACAAAACCGGCAGATTTTGACGCAGTAATGAACATTAATGTTCGTGGCGCATATTTTCTTACCCAGGCTGTAGCGAAGGGCTTACTAGCCCACAACAAACCAGGCAGTTTAATTAACATTTCTAGTCAAATGGCACTCATTGGCGGTCAAGAAAGAGCCGTATATTGCGCTTCCAAACATGCGGTTGAAGGTTTTACTAAAGCAATGGCTATTGAATGGGGCAAACAAGGCATTCGTGTTAACACTATTTGTCCAACCTTCGTGTTAACAGAGCTTACTGCAGCAACATTTGCCGACCCAGAAAAACGAACCTGGATTGACAGCAAAATCAAGTTGGACCGGGTTGGTTCCGTGCAAGACATTATGGGTGCAGTGGTGTATCTGGCTTCCGACGCAGCCGCACTCGTTACTGCAAGCGCCCTAAAAGTTGATGGCGGTTGGACTGCTGGCTAATGACTAAAGAAAAAGTTACATCTCAGCAGGTTGCGCAGCTAGCAGGCGTTAGTCAATCAGCAGTCAGCAGAGTCTATACTGCCGGCGCTTCTGCCTCTAAAAAAACGACAGCTAAAGTGCATAAAGCGGCCACTACATTGGGCTATAGACCTAACGTTCTCGCGCGAGCAATGGTTTCTGGCAAGAGCCGTATAATTGGGTTATTTGTAGGCTACTTAGAAAATCAGTTCTATCCAGATGCCATTGAAAAGCTATCGACCCAGCTGCAAGTAAAGGGTTACCACGTCTTAATTTTTATGGCATCCAAGACGGCAGGTAACATTGACTCTGTGGTAGAGGAAATACTCGACTATCAAGTTGAGGGCATTATCGTTGCTTCTGTGGCCTTGTCTTCCCAGTTGGCGGATCGATGCCGTTTAGCAGGCGTGCCTATTGTACTGTTTAACCGTTCTCAAGATGGAGAAGGCCTATCTTGCGTAACCTCAGATAATTTTTCAGGTGGGGCTAAAGCAGCTCGATTTTTATTGGCCGGTGGGCATAAAAAAATTGGTTACATTGCCGGTTGGGAAGGTGCTTCAACGCAACGAGACCGTGAGTTTGGATTTACCGCAGCGCTGCAGCAAGCAGGTGGGACTTTATATGCCCGTGAAGTGGGCGATTTTTCTATGGAAAAGGCCAGCGAAGCTACTCGCCGAATGTTTAGTGAGGATAGTCCTGATGCTGTTTTCGTAGCTAATGACCATATGGCTTTCGCAGTGATGGACACTCTTCGCTTTGAGTTGGGCCTACGTATTCCAGAAGATGTATCAGTGATCAGTTATGACGACGTACCGGCTGCTGCATGGCCTGCTTATAATTTAACCACTGTACGCCAGTGTGCTGACCAAATGGTGCAAGAAACAGTACGTATTTTGATGGAACAAATACACAGTGATGGTATGCAAGGTCAGCAAGTAGCCATTGGTTCTCCGATTATTGTGCGTGGCTCTGCCCGCATCCCTGAAGGATGGGACTCATGAAAGGTTTTGATAACAAATTTAAGAATTTGCCAGACTATATATTGGGCATCACCCAAGAAATCTGGGAGCAGCGTGACCTTGCCACCTTGCATGACTATTATGCTGAACATATTCCAGTTCGTTCGCCTGGATCCATGGTTATAGGCAATCAGCATGTAATTGCGGCCACTATGGCTACTCTTGCTGAATTCCCTGACCGCCAACTGCTGGGTGAAGATGTGATTTGGTCTGGCTCCCCAGAAGATGGAATGCTGTCCTCCCACCGCATCCTTACAACCGCAACTCATTTGGGGGATGGGGTTTATGGCAAAGCTTCTGGCAAGGCTTTAAAATATCGCGTTATTGCTGACTGTCACGCAAAAAATAACCAAATTGATGATGAATGGCTTATTCGTGATCAAGGCGCAGTTGTGCACCAACTGGGCATTGACCCTAAAGAGTATGCAGCTGATTTGATCGCTCAAGAAGGTGGTCTGAATTATTGTGTACAGCCCTTCACGCCAGCAATAGATGTGCCGGGGCCCTACAAGGGCAAAGGTAACGATAATGAATTTGGACAGCAGTACGCGGACCTTATTCGGCGCATCATGAGTGCTGAAATGAGCTGTATCAAAGCTGAGTATGACCGTGCCTGTCAACTTGAGCACCCTGGAGGAGTCAGTTCTCACTCATGGGACTCGGCAGAGCGCTTTTGGATGGGCCTCCGAGCTAGCTTCCCCAGTGCAGAGCTAACCATTGATCACCAAATAGGCCGTCAAGACCCAATGATGCCACCTAGAGCAGCCATTCGATTTAGTTTACAGGGAAAGCATGACGGTTGGGGCAGCTTTGGCCAACCCACAGGTGCTGATGTTTATATTATGGCGGCTGCTCATGCCGAGTTTGGCCCTAATGGGCTAAGACGCGAATTTGTTGTGTTTGATGAGACTGCAGTGTGGAAACAAATACTAATGCACACCGGTTAACAGCTATAAGTATAAGGGGCTATTACTGGCCACTAGACAGGAAATGAACGCAATGCCACATCCAGACAGGATTATTGTATGACACAACCAGAAATTGTTCGTTATGGCGAACTAAAGCCTTGTCGTACTGCATTTATTGATGCCCACACACCCGGTTCAGAACAGAAAGAAAATTTCACTATCATCGGTGCTGGTGTAGCCGAAAGTCCTGATCAACATGTACATATTAAAGCCACACCTGGCTTCAATATTGGTGCGGCAGGCCAACCTCCAAAGTGTGTCAATTCATTACACTTTCATAACACCGCAGAAGTGTTTTTTGTATTGAGCGGCAAATGGCGTTTTTTCTGGGGCGTGGATGGAGATGCTGGTGAAGTCATTCTGCAAGAGGGAGATATATTTAATATCCCCACTCGCGTGTTTCGTGGTTTTGAAAACGTAGGCACAGACTACGGTATGATCATGGCGATACTCGGTGGAGATGATTCTGGCGGTGGCGTTATTTGGGCGCCTCAGGTGTTGGAAACAGCTCAAGCACACGGATTGATTTTGAGTGAAGCTGGCGTTTTGTACGATACCAAAAAGGGTCAAACACTACCTACTGGTGAACAGCCCATCACCAAACTGTCTTCTACTCAGCTGGCTAACATCGCTGAAATCCCAGTGCATAAAGTGGTGCCTGATTATGTGGCCCGATACTGGGATATGATGGCGTTAGCCAAAAACAAACCCTGTCAGGTGATTGGCGAAACCGCCCTCATAAAAGACAAGCCTGGTTTTGAGGTAGAGCTACTTACTCGTGGGTCTATTGCTACAGATGCTTATATAAATCCTCAACATGAAGTGCTTATGGTAATGCGTGGCCATTGGCGCCTCACTTGGCAGGATAATGAACTGGTATTAAATCCTGGCGACACGTGTTGGATCCCACCTAATTTAGCTCATGGATTAAAAGTGTGTGTAACTGGCGAAGCTAGCTTATATCGTATCAGTGGCACAGGCGATACGGCCGGTCTAACTTGGCAGGATAATTAGCGCATCATGAGCCTTCCCGCTTTAGTGCTACTGCCTGGCATGATGTGTGATGCCCGCATGTACGCACCGCAGATCGAGGCTTTGAAAGACATTGCAGAATGTCAGGTTGGCTATCTTGGTGGTGCAGATAACATTGCTGAAATAGCCAAACAAGTGCTGTTAAATGCACCAGAAAAATTTGCTTTAGCTGGTCTTTCCATGGGTGGCATTGTCGCTATGGAAGTGGCCCGTCAGGCACCGCAAAGAGTCACCCGATTAGCTTTAATGGATACCAACCCATGGGTTGAAGAAGATGACGTGAAAGCCACACGCAACAGGCAGATATACGCTGCTGAGGCGGGTCAGCTTGAACAACTCCTGCGTGAAACAATGGTCCCCCGTTATTTGGCTAATCCTTATTCTCTACTAACTGAACTCTGTGTTCAGATGGGCTTAACTTTAGGCAAGGATGTATTTATCCGCCAATCCCTAGCATTGCAAACCCGCCATGACCAAAAGGTAACCTTAGCCAATTTTAACAAACCTTGTTTGGTATTAATGGGTGAAGAAGATGAACTTTGCCCTATAGATCGCCATGAATGCATGGTTGCACTGTTACCTCAGGTGGCCTTTGTAAAAATTGCTAACGCAGGGCACATTCCTACACTCGAAAAACCCGCAGCAACGAACGCTGCTTTAAAACAATGGATGGTTCAATAATGGATAACTCAACAATGACTGTGACTTTGTTGGAAAAGCTTCAAACAGTAGACACGCCTACCGTATGTAACGCAATCGAGGTGGCCCAGGGAAAGCGTGGGTTTAATGAATTTACCAAAGGCACTATGCTCGCATCATCTGCTACTGATGGCGCTATGGTTGGCTTCGCTCGTACTGCGCAAATTGCGGCCCTAGAGCCTGCCAAGGAAAGTGCCAGCGTTATTAAACAACGACGTGCAGATTACTATCGGCATATGGCTGAGGGGCCACGCCCTGCTATTACCGTAGTGGAAGATTTAGATTACCCCCATGCGATTGGTGCTTATTGGGGAGAAATTAACACTAACATTCATAAGGCGTTTGGTCTTGGGGGGGCCTTAACCAACGGTGTTATGCGAGATTTAGGTGATTTACCTACTGGATTTCCTGTAGTGGCAGGTTCAATTGGCCCAAGCCACGGTTTTGTTCATGTGCGCAGTATTGGACAGCCCGTAACTATATTTGGCATGCAGGTAAACGATGGCGACCTAGTGCATGCAGATAGGCACGGCGCCTTGGTCATTCCACCGGAGGTCATTCCAGTGTTAGAAGCTGCCATTGACAAATTACTCAGTACCGAGCAACTGATACTAGGTCCAGCATCTAAAAAAGGTTTTGGTATAACCGAGTTTGAGCAGGCTTGGGCCGCTTTTGAAAAAGCTCGTACCTAACGATCCCAAGCAACAAGAAGGCTAGCGCAAATTTAAATATTGCGCCGTGCCTTCAAGCAACATCTGCACAGCCATAATGATCAACACCATTCCCATCAAACGTTCTATGGCGAATAGCCCTCTTTCGCCTAACACTAAGTAGAGCCTGCGCGAAGCTAAAAGGATAACTGCTGAAACGGCCCAAGCAGCGGTAACAGCAAGCCATAGGTCTAGCCACTGGCCGTCAGCAGATTTTCGCATCAGCATGATCATTGCTAAGCTTGATGGCCCAGCCATAAGTGGAATCGCTAAAGGCACTATAAACGGTTCACCACTGGGTGTTTTACCCAACAACCCCCCTTCTTGTGGGAATACCATTTTAATTGCAATCAAAAATAATACAATGCCACCGCCAATACGAATAGCCTCTTGAGACACCTGCAAGAACGACAAAATATACGGGCCTAATAGTAAAAACATTAACAACACAACGTAGGCTATAAGCAATTCTCGGCGCAGAACTAGGCGACGACGCTCTTCAGGTACCTGTTTTAACACTGACAAAAATAAAGGGATGTTTCCCAAAGGGTCCATTACCAAAAACAGCAAAGTAGCCGCTGCAAAAATATCCATGTGTTTCTCAATAAAGTATTAAATAATTAATCTAAGCGGCGCTGAATAACAACCGAATGATTCCAGCTAGGTGCTAATTCCACATGGGTTGCACGGCCCCGCTCTTGCCGCGGAGTAAGGTTAAAATGAGTACGATAGGTAGTACTAAAGTGGCTAGCAGAGGAAAATCCACACGCCATGCCGACTTCCACAATAGAGCGATCCGTATCTCGTAGCATTTGACGCGCCTGGTCTAATCTCAGTTGTAAATAAAATCGTGAAGGGACATTGTCTAAATGCTTTTTAAATAAGCGTTCCAAATGCCTCCGTGATAGCCCCACATGATAAGCTAAATCATCAGGCGATAAGGGCTCTTCTATGTTAGTTTCCATTAATGTGACCGCCTCAATAAGTTTGGGCTGACTAGTGCCAATGCGAGCTTTGAGAGGAATGCGCTGCTGAGTATCTTTTGGCCGCATTCGCTCTACTAAGAACCATTCGGACAAATGTGCGGCCATATCTAAATCTTGCTGCTGCGATAGCCACGCCAGCATAAGATCTGTGGTTGAAGCTCCGCCAGCACATGTCATCAGCTGCATTTCTTGTTCAAAAAGTTGATGAGTCCAAAGCACTTTTGGAAAGGTGTGGCGCAATTTTTCTATCACAGACCAATGGCAACAGCTGCGCTTACCATTGAGCAAACCCGCATTGGCTAGGGGAAGAATACCTGTGCCTATGGCCAGCATGTTGACCCCCATTTTAGTTTGCTGAACTAACCACCGCTCCAACATGGTATCTGTTTCATTAGAAGCAATTAAATCTCCAATAACGAACAGCGTATCGACGCGTTCGCTATCAAGATAATTGATCACTTTACCTAACACACAGTTACCACCTACGGACATAGCCTGTAGTCGGTATTTTGGGTGTTCAAAAACACGGTTTGTATGCAATAACAATTCAGCAATTTGGCCATAATGGCTTAAGCTTGCATGGGGCAATATAAGCAGCCCAACTAAGTGAGAATCTTGTGACTGAGACATAGGTCGTAGGATACACTGAATTATTGAATGCGTGCATAAAAACGTCATTCAGTTTGCTATAAAAATTGCATTTTTAAGCTAGTAAAACTAAAGACTCACAATAGAATTCCAACACAAATGACTTAAATGTCATTTTACCAACAAATGGGGTCGCTCTAACTCAACTTACCCCCTAGTGTCGAGCGACAGTTTCTTGAATAATAGGGGTAGCGGTGACAACATTCGATTACCGCATTAAGGAAACACCAAATGCGCACCTTAACGGATAAAAAAAATATCGCCATTGATTTAGTTTGTGACCTCATTGGCAAACGTCAAAACAAGGCTCAGTATGACACCATGCAACAATTTGCGCGCCTTTACTACGCAGAGAGCATCCCTGCGGAATTATTACAATTCGACACAGACAATCTCTATGGTGCGTTATCTAGCTTATGGGATTGTGTAAAACTACGTCATAACGACCAGGTTAATATCCGTGTGTATAACCCTAATTATGAAGAACATCAGTGGTATACCAGCCACACTATTATAGATATTGTATGTGACGACACAGCCTTCTTAGTGTCTTCTATCACCAACGCCTTAGTTCACTTGGGACACACCATACATATTACCACTCACCCAGTGGTCGCAGTAGAGCGAGACTTAAAAGGAAAAATCACCAGTATCTCGCCTTTTACTGGCAGGGCGGATAGTGCCAATTTAGAAGCGGTAATGCGTTTTGAAATTGACCAACAAAGTGATCCTGAAGTCGTGGCGAACATTATTACCACTCTCACAGAAATCATTAGCGACGTGCGTTTAGTGGTAGATGATTGGCTGCCTATGCGTGACAAGCTCGTGTCTATTATCGACACTTTGGAGTCTCAAAATTTACCCGTTTCAGCAGAAGACCTGACAGAAAATATCGCGTTCTTACGCTGGGTAGCTAATAACCACTTCACGTTTATTGGCTACCGCTCTTACAGGCTCAAAAAAGATGGTCATACTGGATTATGTGAGCTTATTCCACAAACAGGTACTGGACTAGGTAGCTTCCGTGACCATAATTGCAGTGCTGATAGCCTGTTACCTAGCACCTTGTCACAACAAAATTCAGATTTAGCCCTGCGCAGCAATATGCTGGTCATGACTAAATCCACCAGCCGCTCCACAGTTCACCGCCCGGTTAACTTTGACTACTTAGGTCTTAAACGATTTGATAAGCAAGGTAACGTGATCGGTGAAGAACGATTTTTTGGTTTATATTCATCTGCTGCTTATACCGCACGTATAGATGAAATTCCACTATTAAGACGCAAAGCCCAAGATTTACGCGAACGTATTGAACTGCTACCCAATAGCCATAAAGGCAAAGCCTTACAGCACATACTAAACAGCTACCCCCGTGATGAAATGTTACAAGCCAGCGTAGATGAGCTTTACCCTATCATCCGTGGTGTATTAGACACCCAAGAGCGGCATCACTTACGCCTGTTCCTTCGCCTCGATACCTTTGGGCGTTTTGCTACGGCTTTAGTGTATGTGCCACGAGAGCGGTTTCACACTCAATTACGTATTAAGATGCAAAATATTCTTCTGCGTGAATTCAATGGTTCAAGCGTTGATTTTAATGTCATGTTCTCGGAGCAACCCTTAGCTCGTGTGCAGTTAACTGTTCATGGCAAAGACATCCACAATACGCCGTTTGATATTAATGATATTGAACAACAAATGCGCGCCGCCATGTTAGCCTGGAGTGACCACTTACACCACGCCCTTAATAGCAAACGAGGTGAAGCCGAAGGCAACCAACTATTCAAGCAATATGGCCAAGCTTTTCCAATAGCATACCAAGAAAACTTTTCTGCGCAAGTGGCAGTTATGGACCTAATGCGCTTACAAAAAATCAGCGCTGAAAAACCCTTATCTACCTATTTATACCGTTCGTTGCATCAAGCAGACCAGAGCCTTAGCTTTAAGGTCTTTGGCCACGGTCAAGCTAAAGCCTTGTCAGACGTGTTACCAATTTTGGAACGAATGGGTGTAAAAGTCATTAATGCACACCCCTACACCATTAAATCTCAGTCAGGTGTAGACCAGTGGATTATTGATTTTGTGATTGAAATTGACCAGCAAATAAACCTTGATGGTGCCAATGTAAAAGAACGTTTTCAAGAGGCTTTTAGCCAAATTTATACCGGACGTGTAGCTAACGATCGTTTTAATAGCCTGATATTAGCGGCTAACTTAACTTGGCAGCAAGCCATTCTTATTCGCGCCATTAGTAGTTACTTACTGCAGGTTCAGGTGCCGTTTAGCCAAACCTATATGCAGGCTACACTGGTGCGTAATGCCAGCATTACCCATACCTTGGTGCGCTTGTTTGAAGCTCGTTTTAACCCTGACACTGAGCAATCAAAGGATCTCATAGCAAGATTACAGGAAGACATTAGCCTAGCCTTAGAAAAAGTTAGCAATCTTGATGAAGACCGCATTGTGAAGTATTTTTTAGCCACAATTATGGCGATGTTGCGCACCAACTACTATCAAATAGACAGCACAGGCAGTCGCCATGAATACCTTTCTTGCAAGTTAGACCCAAGCTTGATTCCAGGCGTGCCATTACCCTTGCCTAAGTACGAAATTTTCATCTACTCAACTTGGGTAGAGGGAGTCCATCTTCGTGGTGGTAAGGTTGCTCGTGGTGGCTTACGCTGGTCAGACCGCAAAGAAGACTATCGCACAGAAGTACTTGGCCTAGTAAAAGCACAGATGGTAAAAAATGCGGTTATCGTTCCTTTAGGAGCTAAAGGGGGGTTTGTGTGCAAACAGCTACCACAAACTCAAGACCGAGAAGTAATGATGGCAGAGGTCATCCGCAGCTACTCCACATTTATTCAAGCGTTACTCGACATTACTGATAACATAGTCGACAAGCAAGTGGTTGCTCCCGCGCGAGTAGTCCGGTACGACGAGGATGACCCATACTTAGTGGTTGCTGCGGATAAAGGCACCGCAACCTTCTCTGATTTAGCCAACTCTATTTCAGAAAAAAATAGTTTTTGGCTTGGTGATGCCTTTGCTTCTGGGGGTGCCAATGGATATGACCATAAAAAAATGGGTATTACTGCTCGCGGTGCGTGGGAATCTGTTAAACGCTTATTCGCCGAGCAAGGCCGCGATTGCCAAAGTCAGGACTTCACCGTTGTCGGTGTAGGAGATATGGCTGGTGATGTGTTTGGTAACGGTATGCTTTTGTCAGAACACATTTGTTTGCAGGCTGCCTTTAACCACTTGCATATTTTTATCGACCCAAACCCTGAAGCGGCCAAATCGTTTACCGAACGCCAGCGTTTATTTACCCTGCCACGTTCAAGCTGGAGTGATTATGAACGTAAGCTCATTTCTAAAGGTGGCGGCATATTTGAGCGCTCGGCGAAGTCTATTAAACTAAGCCCCCAAGTACAAAAAATGATCAGCACAGATGTCACCCAAATGGCACCTAATGAGTTGATCCATGCCTTGTTAAAAATGCCCGTAGATCTGTTTTGGAATGGCGGCATAGGCACTTATGTTAAAGCTAGCAATGAAAACCATAGTGATATTGGTGACCCTGCAAATGATAACTTACGAGTCAATGGCAACCAACTGGGGGCCAAGGTTATTGGTGAAGGTGGCAATTTAGGCTTCTCCCAACATGGCCGTATTGAGTTTGCACAGGCAGGGGGGTACATCAATACCGACGCCATTGACAATTCTGCAGGCGTAGATAGCTCCGATCATGAAGTCAATATTAAAATTCTACTCAGCCAGTTAGTAGATGCAGGTGACATGACCATAAAGCAACGTAACACCCTGCTGGCTAGCATGACTGATGAAGTGGGTGATCTAGTTCTAAGCCACAACTACCACCAAACATTGGTACTCAGCATTGCCGAGGGCCAGGCTTGTATGCGCTTAAGCGACCATAAGCGCCTGATACACAGCCTAGAGAAACAGGGCCGACTTAACCGTGCGTTGGAAGGACTACCAGATGATGCCAACATGGATGAGCGGGCTCGGGTGCAGGCAGGGTTAACCCGTCCTGAAATTGCTGTATTACTGGCCTACAGTAAAATGCGTTTGTTCGATGAACTGATGGCAGCGGACATAGGCAACGACAGCTATTTAGCGCGCAGTCTAGAGGATTACTTCCCCAAAGTACTCAGTGAAAGGTATGCAGTTGCTATGGCGTCTCACCAATTGCGCAGTGAAATTATTGCCACCCATGTGACCAATCAAATTGGTAACCGCATGGGCTCTACCTTCTGCAACTATTTACAAGAAGAAATGGGTGCGGAGGCTGGAGATATGGCTCGAGCCTTTACCGCAGCTTGTGACATTATAGATGCCCAAAGTTTATGGAGTGAATTAGATCGAGTTACCTTGGTACTAGACTATAAGCAATCCATGGAGTTACATAAAAACATTCAAACCTTATTAGAAGATCTCACCTTGTGGCTATTAAGCCGCCACCAGGACGAGCCTATTCAAACTATGGTAGATCAATATCAAAAGCCCATGGCTGATTATTACGCTCAGCTGGCTAACTTATTACCCCATGGTGCAGCACAACGCATCAACGCTCAAGCCGATGAGCTTACAGCTAACGGAGTCGAAGTAAGTATTAGTATGCGCCTGTGCCAGCTAGAGTTCGTATACCATGGCCTAGATGTGGCTCAAGTGGCTAGCCGGTGTGGCACCGAAGTCATAACTGCCGCCCAAACATGGTACGGTTTATACGAGCGTTTTCAAGGTGACTGGCTTAACCAAGCCATTGCCAATTTACCAAGCCAAGACCCGTGGCAACGCAAAGCAAGAGCTAGCCTTAAACAAGAGTTCGAAGACAGTTTAGCCCAGTTGACACAAACTGTTATTTCTAGCGACCAAAGCCAAGCTTGGCATATACGTAACCAAGATTTAATTGAGCGCTGCTTAAGCATTTTTGCTGAACTACAAAATAATACCAACACCAATTTAGCCATGCTATCCGTAGCAGTGCGAGAAATCGCTAAGCTGAAGACCAACTGTGCTTAACCATTAAGCTAGTTTAAATCACTCAGACAATACAGACATATTAGGAATTTTTATGAGTAATACTCCAGTAACACGCGCCTTATTTGATGACGTAATGGTGCCTAACTATGCACCAGCCCCTGTTATTCCAGTGCGTGGTAAAGGGTCTCGCATTTGGGACCAAAACGACAAAGAGTACATCGATTTTGCTGGTGGCATTGCTGTAACAAGCGTTGGCCATAGCCATCCTAAACTCGTCGCCACTTTAAAAGAACAAGGCGAAAAGTTGTGGCACATTGCTAACGTAATGACCAACGAGCCAGCCCTACGTTTAGCCAAAAAGCTCACTGACGCAACCTTTGCCGACAAAGTATATTTAGCTAACTCAGGTGCCGAAGCCAACGAAGCCGCTTTTAAGCTAGCCCGCCGTTATGCTGTGGATCATTTTGGTGAGCACAAGGATGAAATTATTGCCTTTGAACAGGGTTTTCACGGTCGTACTTTATTCACCGTAAGTGTGGGTGGTCAGGCTAAGTACAGTGCTGGCTTTGGCCCTGCCCTAGAAGGCATCACTCACTTACCTTACAACGACATTAAAACCTTAGAAGCAGCAATTTCTTCAAAAACGTGCGCCATTGTTATGGAGCCCCTGCAGGGTGAGGGAGGCATTATTGATGCAGACCCAGCCTTTATTAAACGTGCCCGTGAACTATGTGACGAGCACAACGCGCTGTTAGTACTAGACGAAGTTCAAACTGGCGCTGGCCGTTTAGGTACTTTATATGCCTACCAACAAACAGGCATCATGCCAGACATTCTTACCACAGCCAAAGGCTTAGGTAACGGATTCCCTGTAGCTGCAATGTTAACCACCAATAAAGTAGCAAAGAGCCTAGCAATCGGCACCCACGGCAGCACCTATGGGGGCAATCCTTTAGCGTGTTCCATAGCGGAAGCTGTGATAGACATTGTTAATACCCCTGAGGTGTTGGCTGGTGTTACCGCCAAATTCAACCGTTTTAAAGCTGGTTTAGAAGACATCAATGCACGCATGCCTTTTTGCAAGGAGATACGTGGTAAAGGTTTATTAATTGGCTGCGCCCTCAGTGAAGCGTATAACGACAGAGCGGGTGAGTTTTTAAAAGCAGCCCAAAGCAAAGGTTTATTAGTATTAGTTGCGGGTCCAAACGTGATTCGGATGGCGCCGTCTTTGTTAATTCCTGATGCCGATATCGATGCTGGCTTGGTTATTTTAGAAGCTGCTGTTCGCGACATCACACAAGGTTGAAAACGTGTTAGGAAAAAGCCATGAGTGATTTGATTGTAAACAACAAAGTGGAAGCACAGACTCTAGAATGGATTGCTACACAGCAGCAAATCATGCAACAAGATTTGTGGACCTTGGCCGAAATCAATTCTGGAAGCTATAATGTAGACGGTGTTAACAAGGTGGCGGATACCTTGGCTCAGTGGAGTAAAAAGCTAGACTGTGAATTGGAACTTATCGATATGCCACCACAAGATGTGGTAGATGACCTTGGCCAGCTCAACCAAAAGCCGCTAGGCAGAGCCTTGCGTTTATTTAAACGTCCCCAAGCGCCCACACAAGTATTTTTGTGCGCTCATATGGACACCGTCTTTCCTATTGATCATCCGTTTCAGAAGATTACTAGACTGGAAGACGACGTGATCAACGGCCCAGGGGTTGCCGACCTTAAAGGTGGTATTGTTGTCATGTTTAAGGCCCTAGAAGCCTTTGAACGCAGCCCATTACAAGATCAACTGGGCTGGGAAATCTTATTTAACCCAGATGAAGAAATTGGTTCGCCTAGCTCTAGCAAATTGTTCCCAGAAATTGCTAAGCGTCATCATTTGGGTTTAATTTATGAACCTTCATTTGCCGATGGTAACCTAGCGGGCGCTCGCAAAGGCAGTGGTAACTTTGCTGTGGTAACACGAGGCAAGGCCGCCCATGCCGGTCGCGAGCATCACTTAGGCCGCAACGCAATTCGCGCAATGGCCGATTTTACTTGTGCCTTAGACAACCTTAATGGCCAACAACAGGGCGTCACTATTAACCCAGGTTTTGTACAAGGTGGAGGGGCCGTAAATATTGTTCCAGATACCTGCACTATGCGCTTTAACATTCGCATTGAACACAATGGACAACAAGCCTGGTGTGAAGACCAAATAGCCAAGATAGTGGCTAATATTAATACTATTGATGGGATTAATATTGAATTACATGGTGGTTTTGGCCGCCAACCTAAGGTCTTAAGCCCTGCTAACCAAGAGCTTTGCAAATTGGTGCAATCTTGTGGCAAAAGCCTTGGCCTAAGCTTAGAATTTTTACCCACGGGCGGATGCTGTGATGGTAACAATCTAGCTGCTGCAGGCTTACCTAATATTGATACTTTGGGTGTGCAGGGCGGTAAAATTCATAGTGCTGATGAATATATGCACTTGTCCAGTTTAACCACTCGATCACAATTGAGTGCATTAATTTTATTGCGTTTAGCACAAAGTAAAGACCTATCGTGGTTGCAGCGCAAAGGTATGGAGCATCAATCATGTTAATCGTACGGCCTATCAAAAATGACGATGGTGAAGATTTTAATAACTTTGCTGCAGCCACAGGGGTGGGCCATACTAACTTGCCTAATCACCCGACACAGCTAGCTCAAAAGATAAATCACAGTGAATTATCCTTTGCTTCCAGCGTAGATCATGCAGGTGAAGAGGGCTACACGTTTGTCATGGAAGACACTCATACTCACCGCTTAGTCGGCACCTGCACAGTGGATGCAACCGTGGGTTTAAGCCAGCCTTACTGCACCTATCGTGTTGACCAGGTGACCCATTCCTCTGTTGATTTAAAAATTAATAATCGCGTCCCAGCCCTGCATATGAACTACGATTACACGGGCGCCTCACGCCTGAGTTCGTTTTATTTGGAACCTGATTATCGCTGTAACTTTTACGATCAGCTACTGTCCAAATCTCGTTTGCTATTCATGGCCTGTTTTCCAGAGCGTTTTGCAGCCACAACCATTGCTGAAATGAAAGGGGTCATTGGCAGTGATGGTGTTTCACCCTTTTGGGAATCTGTAGGCCGACACTTTTTTACTATGGACTTTGCCGAAGCTGATTTACTTACAACGTCTAGCAATAAACATTTTATTGCCAACCTCATGCCGCGTTACCCACTTTACGTCCCCTTGTTAAGTGACAATGCACAAGCTGTGATTGGTCAACACCATGACGACGTTGAAGACATTGTAAATATTCTGGAGCATGAAGGCTTACGCTTTGAAGGCCACGTGGATATTTTTGATGCTGGGCCTATTTTAGAAGTGCGTACCCGTCACATCCGTGCTATCCGTCATGTAGAGCAAACACAAGCCTTAGTTGGCGATGAGGTATTACAAGGCAAGCGTGTACTCGTGTGCAACAATAGCTGCCTCGATTTTCGCTGCATTATTGCCCGTAAACAGGACCGAACACTGGTGCTCAGCGAATCTCAGTTGGACGGTTTACACGTAGCCACTGGCAACACCTTAACCTATTGCCAACTATAATTAGTTAATGGACGGCTGCTTGCCGCAACGGGTGTTCCAAAAAAGTCTCCATACCTAAACCTAGGCGTGTAAATACAAAAGAGTTCGCTCACTAACACAGGTACTATTTACCGCAAAGAAGTGTTGTAAACGCCCGCCTGGAGGCCCCACATGATGATAATCCGTCCCTTAATGGAGACCGATGCTGACGCCCTACTCAACTTAGCCCATAAAGCGGGCATTGGTTTTACATCATTACCTGCGGATCCAGACCGCATTGCCAGCAAAATTGCAGCCTCCTTGGCCGCCTTTAGTGGCCAGGTAAACCTTAAATGCGAACAAAGTTATATGTTTGTGCTAGAGGACACTTCGGTATCCAAAGTTGTGGGTATTTGTGGCATTGAATCTTCCATTGGCTTATCTAGTCCTTGGTACAGCTATCGTATTGGCACCTTAGTGCATTCCAGCCGGGAACTGAGTGTACATAACACTTTTCCGACCTTGTATTTAAGCAATGACCAAACCGCTTGCGCCGAAGTCTGTACCTTATTTTTAGACCCTGACTACCGCCACAGCAAGAATGGTAACTTATTATCAAAGAGCCGCTTTCTCTTCCTAGCAGAATTTCCAGAACGTTTTGAAAGCAAAATTATTGCTGAAATGCGAGGGGTTTCTAACGACGATGGCCAATCCCCTTTTTGGGATGGTTTAGGCGCTCACTTCTTCGATATGCCATTTGCTGATGCAGATCATTTAACCGGCTTAGGTAAAAAAGAATTTATTGCTGAACTGATGCCCCGACACCCTCTGTATATAAATTTATTACCCCAAGAGGCTCAAGACGTCATTGGTAAAGTGCACGCTAGCACTCGACCAGCCCGAAAAATGCTGGAAGATGAAGGTTTTCGCTATCAAGGTTACGTCGATATTTTTGATGGTGGCCCTGCCCTAGAAACACAAGTGCAAGATATTCGTGCGGTCAGAGACAGCAGACATTACACCGTTACTATCAAAGATAATTGCGAGGATAACCAGCCTTTAAGCGAAACACCTTATCTGGTCAGTAACACAAGCCTCACTGGCTATCGGTGCGCTATGGCGTATATCAAACCCCCAGTATCTGGCCCTTTGTGTATTAGTACTGAATTAGCCACCGCCCTGCACCTGACTACTGGCGACCCGATACGCATAGTGCCTCTATTTGTCCCACGCCTCTAAAGCATAAGGAATAGTTATGACTCACTTAATTGACAACCAGTGGTTAACTGGCAATGGCCCCACTTTTAATTCTCTTAACCCTGCCAACAACGACATCCTTTGGCAAGGCCAAGGTGCTGATTCTCAACAAATAGATGACGCCGTCACTGCTGCCCGGGCTGCCTTCCCTGCATGGTCTTTAGCGAGTTACACAGACCGCCTTGCTATGGTTAAAGCCTTTCAAACACAATTGAAAGAACATGCTAAAGAAATAGCCATTGCCATCGCTCAAGAAACGGGTAAGCCTTTGTGGGAGACACGCACAGAAGCGGCCGCTATGGCTGGCAAAATAGATCTATCTGCCAAGGCTTATGAGGAGCGAACAGGTGTTGTGAGTAAACCTGCACCGACAGGTACTCAAGCATGGTTGCGCCACCGGCCCCATGGTGTAGTAGCGGTGTTCGGTCCTTACAATTTCCCTGGTCACTTGCCAAACGGTCATATTGTTCCAGCTCTTTTGGCAGGTAACACTGTGGTGTTTAAACCGAGTGAACAAACACCCTTGGTGGCTGAGCTAACGGTAAAGTGTTGGTTAGATGCAGGACTCCCTGCAGGCGTAATTAACCTTGTTCAAGGGGCTCGTGAAACGGGCATTGCGCTGGCTAATCACAGTGGTATTGACGGCTTATTCTTTACTGGTAGCTCAAGCACGGGAATGTTACTGCATAAGCAATATGCAGGTCGTCCTGACAAGATTTTGGCGCTAGAAATGGGAGGTAACAACCCATTAATAGTGAGCAAAGTAGCAGACACTCGCGCTGCAGTGCATGAAATTATTCAATCAGCCTTCATTTCAGCTGGCCAGCGTTGTACCTGTGCTCGTCGTTTGTATGTTCCTAAAGGAGCACAAGGCGATCATTTAGTGGGGATGCTAGTCACCGCTATTGGCAAAATTCGCGTTGGTTTTTACGATGCTGAACCAGCGCCATTTATGGGTTCTGTGATCTCATCTGCTGCTGCCCAGCAATTATTGGCCGCACAACAGTATTTAATTAATAAAGGGGCCACTCCCTTGGTTACCATGAAGCTACTTGCAAAAGACACCGGACTGTTAAGCCCTGCTTTAATAGACGTCACAGACACCAAGGACTTACCCGATCAGGAATACTTCGGCCCTCTTTTGACCTTAGTGCGTTACCAAGACTTGGACCAAGCCATCGACATGGCTAACAACACCAGCTTTGGTTTGTCTGCTGGATTATTAAGTGATTCCCGAGAGGAATATGATTACTTCCTGCCTCGCATCCGTGCAGGCATCGTCAATTGGAACAAGCAAATTACTGGCGCCAGTGGTGCAGCGCCATTTGGTGGTATTGGTGCCAGTGGTAACCATCGTGCGAGCGCTTTTTATGCGGCCGACTATTGCGCCTACCCAGTGGCTTCTATTGAAGCTGACTCGCTAACCATGCCGGCCCTATTAAGCCCCGGTCTAGACCTGTAAGGAGTTGATGATGAGCGTCTCTATCAGGGCTTTAGAAGCTAATTTTGACGGCCTAGTAGGGCCCACTCATAACTATGGTGGCTTGTCCTACGGGAACGTGGCTTCAAGTAACAACTCCGCACGACCCTCCAACCCTAAGCAAGCCGCTCAACAAGGTTTGTTAAAAATGAAATCGTTGCATGATCTGGGGATGTTACAGGGGGTGTTAGCACCCCAATCGCGCCCCGACTTAAATACGTTGCGGCGGCTTGGATTCACCGGCAGTGATAGCCAAGTGGTTCAAAAAGTCGCAAAAAAAGACCCTGCACTACTTGCGTCTTGTTACTCTGCGTCAAGCATGTGGACAGCCAATGCCGCCACTATTTCACCTAGTTCAGATTGTCCTGATGGACGTTTACACTTTACCCCTGCAAACCTAGTTAATCGCTTCCACCGCTCTATTGAACATGACACAACAGGCCTTATATTACGCGCTACTTTCGCCAACGAAGACCATTTTTCTCATCATCAGGCCTTACCGTCTTCCGACCATTTTGGTGATGAGGGTGCTGCCAATCACACCCGTTTTTGCCAATCCTACGGTAAGACTGGAGTAGAATTTTTCGTTTATGGCCAGCATGCCTTTAATGGCCAAGCTCCAAAACCCACTAAGTACCCTGCTCGCCAGAGCTTAGAAGCGTCTCAAGCTGTAGCACGTTTACATGGCCTAAAAGATGAGCAAGTGGTATTTGCTCAACAAAACCCAGATGTAATTGATGCTGGGGTATTCCACAATGACGTGATTGCCGTGGGCAACGGTAATGTGTCTTTTTACCATCAGCTCGCCTTTCTCAATACTCAAAAAGTAAACCACAACTTGCAGCAAGCCATGACTAACATGGGTAACGGTAAGATGCAGTTCATCGAGGTGCCAGACGACCAAGTGTCTGTTCAAGATGCCGTAACCAGTTACTTATTTAACAGTCAATTATTAAGCCTGCCTCACTTAAATGATGGCAAAATGGGAATTGTTGTTCCGCAAGAATGCCTTGAAAACATAAAGGTTTCGGCTTATTTAGACCAGCTCATTGCCAGTGACAGTGCAATTGAAGAGATTTTGGTATTTGACCTAAAGCAAAGCATGAGCAATGGCGGTGGCCCTGCATGCTTGCGCCTTCGTGTGGTGCTTAATGAAGCTGAACAAGCCGCAGTGAACCCTGCGTGCATTATGAGCGACAGTCTATTCTCTGGCTTGATGGCGTGGACAGAAAAGCACTACCGCGACACTCTTTCTGAGTCCGACTTAGCTGACCCACAACTAATCACCGAAAGTCACAGGGCCTTGGATGAACTCACACAAATACTCGATTTAGGCAGCGTCTATGATTTCCAATTTTAATGGCTAATCATATGACTCATGCTAAACTTAGCTGAGCAGGCTCTAAAAATATCTTAAGTGGCCCTCTAATAGCCCCTGCAATGGGCTTGCAGAGGCTGGCCGAGATGAGGAATAATAGACATTGAATCATTTAACTGAGACCTTTATTGGCTGTCCATATTGTGGTGAGACCATTGGCGTTTTAGTGGACCCATCAGACCTAGATCAGGAGTATATCGAAGATTGCCAAGTGTGTTGCCAGCCTATCAATTTTGTAGTGTCTGAAAGTGTTAATGGTGAGCTTTTGGTGCGTGTTTATAGTGATGATGAGGCTTTCTAGAGCAGTCATAACAGGACATTAACACGCTCCAGCTCTGTGGGCTTGCAGGCGTATAGAAAAGGTGCCGTAGCACTATGGTATGCCACGGCAAGAAATAAGCCTTTAGCGAAGGCATTATGGCCCAATTAGACCCACCTAAGGTTTGCCGGTATTGTCCCTCAGAAAGTTAAGCCACAAAGCTAGGGTTAGCTTTTATACACACCTACTCTGATATGTTAATAATAATTTTGCCTTGTGCACGGCCGGTTTCACTGCGTTCATGTGCTTTTGCCACTTCATGCAGTCCAAATTCACTGTCAATATTAACTGTTAACTTACCAGCATTGGCTAACCCAGACAGGTGATCTAAGTGCTCACGGTTGGGTTGTACAAAACAAAAATATGCCGAAACACCATACTTAGTAGCCGTATCTGCATCTGGATTTGCACTAATAGAAACTAAGCGCCCACCTTTTATTAGGGTTTGCCAACTGTTTGCCTGTGTTTCACCACCGATCGTATCAAACACAACATCTATATCTTTCAGTTTTGAGAAATCCTCGAGATGGTAATCAATGGCTTGATCTGCGCCAAGGCTTTGCACCAAACCAGTATTTTTTGCTGACGTAGTGGTGTACACATAAGCCCCTCGCAACTTTGCTAGCTGAATAGCAAACTGCCCTACAGCTCCAGAACCTCCATGTATTAGCACTCGCTCGCCCGCTTGCAGATTCGCAATTTCGTAAAGGGACTGCAATGCAGTGAGTGCTGCCAACGGAACACCCGCAGCTTCTTGCCAAGTGAATGCACTGGGTTTAAGCGCAACTTCATCCGCAGTAACCGTCATGTATTCAGCAAAGCTGCCGTTTTTACTTATTTCAGGCCGACTGTATACGGCATCACCTACTTTAAGTTGAGTCACTTGAGCACCGACGGCTGCAACCTCACCCGACACATCCCAACCTAATGTTAATGGCAATGGGTGATTAAGTACGGATTGTAGGTAGCCTTGGCGAATTTTCCAATCCACAGGGTTGACCGCTGCCGACTTTACTTTAATCAAGACTTCATTAACCGTGGGCGTAGGAATTTCAATGTCGTTTAATTCTAAAACTGATCGATCACCAAACCTATTGATTTGGACCGCTTTCATTAAGTTGTTCATGTATTGCCTGTGCAGTAATTGATGTTGTTGAGACGTTATTCTATGGGCTTATCGCATCTATGTTCATGAAGAGCCTTTGACATCCCCTCCACTATGTAGCTGAACGACTAGTTTAAGAAACTGACTATTCAGCACAGTAGTTACTCTCATAAGCTTGAAAGTATGCTTATCAAGCGCCTTTTTAACTAGAAACTTTAACTAAACTCTTTTAACAAAGTATTGGCCGCTAGTTTTCCTAATTCATTAGCCGCTAATGGGCTTGCCCCAGTGATCAGTTTTCGATCAACACAGGTTGTCTTGTCAGATTTCTTATTAACGATGACCACCCCTAAGTCGATGAGCTTTTCGTTTAGCTGCCAAGGCATTGAGCCCGGTAAATAGCCAATCATGGGGGTCTGTTTGTCCACAGAATCGGGGAATACTGCCATTTGATAACCTTTGTAGATAAACTCATTTCCATCTAGCTGGGTTGACAATAATGAACCCGGTCCATGACATAAGGTAATCGTAAACAACCCTTTATCATGCGCCCAATGGAGTGCCTTACCCACATTAACGTCTTCTGGAATGCCCAGCATTGCGCCGTGCCCTCCAGGTATAAATACAGCAGCGTATGACAGATCCTGCCGTAATGAGTGATCCACAAAATCTTGAAGACGGGTGGGTGTTTGAAACTGTTTTTTATATTTATTATAAAAATTAATGACATGTGTGTCTTCATCAGGCATCGCCCACATCTCAAACGCAACAGGTTTACCCGTGGGGGTAATTATTTCAAACGTAAAGCCTGCTTCTTTTAAATGTAGCATGGGCAAAATAGCTTCAACTGGGTGGTTGCCCGTCGAAAACATCTTTCCATTTTTCATCGTCATATTTTTTTGTTCAGTAAAAATAACGGCAA
>Ga0209712_10000089_pt1 | contig 74898 bp, 52 predicted proteins | sample ArcOceMetagenome_FD_187443 | JGI IMG/M metagenome (GOLD analysis project Ga0209712, IMG submission 187443) | Marine eukaryotic phytoplankton communities from Arctic Ocean - Arctic Ocean - Greenland ARC118M Metagenome (SPAdes) (version 2) | ecosystem: Environmental > Aquatic > Marine > Oceanic...
GGTTACCAATCATTAACCCCTTTAGGGCCACTGTTATGCCTAATCCCAGTGGCCCTTTTTTGCTTATAGGGATATAAGTACATAAGTTGCGTCGGGAACATGCAACTTTGTTGTAGCGATCACCAGAAGCGCTGATTCGTGCACTGGCAATCTTGTTATATCGATAATCAAAGGCTCATATTCAAGCGAACATGCAACTTTGTTGTAGCGATCACCAGAACCTCACTCCTCTATAACAAAGAGCGTCGTGTACCGATATTCAAAGGCTGCGATTCAAGAATCACCTATCTTTGCATACAAAACTCTAAACACAACATTTAGAATCTCGTACTAAAACCCCACCAAACAAGCCTCAAGCCCAAGGCTTAAAACCACATCACCAAGTAAGTAAGAATCAATCGCTTAATCGCCCCAAGGCCATCAGCGCCAAGCAAAGATACCGAATTTTTAAGGGTTTCATAACTATTATTTTCTTATAAGCGCAGTTTTTTCACTCAACGCACTAAATTGGAACCTGTCGTTTTTCGACATACTCTATATAGCACTTTAATGGTGCGAAAATACACTTTATAAATTAGAAAATCCCCACAGCCCTTTAAAATCAAGCTATCTGCTTCTGGTACACCCCTTGCTATACTTAGTCAGATAGTGACTACAATAGTGCACACCTAGATTTGAGATTCGTAATGAAGTCTAAATTAGTATTAATAGGTAATGGCATGGCCGGCGCCAAGCTGCTTGAAGAGCTTATGATCAGCAGCCCGTCACAATACGACATTACAGTTTTTGGTAACGAGCCTTACGGTAACTACAACCGCATCATGCTTAGCCCGCTGCTGGCCGGTGAAAAAACCCTTGAAGAGATCATGATCTTTGATCGCCCTTGGTACGAACAAAACAACATCACCCTACACGCGGGCCCAACAAAAGCCATCACCACTGTTGATCGCATCCATAAAACCGTGATCACCCAAGATGGCACAGAAACACCTTACGACCGCTTAATTATCGCCACAGGCAGCACGCCGTTTATTTTGCCTGTTGATGGTCATGAACTTGAAGGAGTCATGAGCTTTCGTGATGTGGCCGATGTAGAAAAAATGATTAGCGCTTCTAACAACTATAAAAAAGCCGTGGTCATTGGTGCCGGTTTATTAGGTTTAGAAGCGGCCATGGGGTTGTGCAATCGCGGCATGGACGTCACCGTGGTGCATAAAAGTGATATTCCATTAAACCGCCAATTAGATTTTGAAGCAGGCGAGTTATTAAAATCACAACTAGAAGACAAAGGCCTTAACTTTAAAATGGGTGCTCAAACTCAATCGATTGAAGGCACCGACGGCCATGTAAGCAAAATTCACTTTCAAGATGGCAGCGCCCTAGAAACCGATTTAGTGATCATGGCCATTGGTATTCGCCCCAACAAACAATTAGCCCAAGACGCAGGCCTACACTGTGAAAAAGGCATTGTGGTAAGCGACACCCTGCAAACCTTTGACCCGACTATTTACGCCCTAGGTGAATGCATTCAACACAAAGGGGATACCTTTGGTTTAGTGGCCCCGCTATACGACCAAGCAAAAGTATTGGCCAATCATTTATGCGAGCACGGTGTGGCCCAATATGAAACCCTGCCCACAGCCACAAAATTAAAAGTCACCGGCATTAATTTGTTTTCTGTGGGTAACTTTAATGGCAAACATGAAAAAAATGAAAGCCCTTGCGAATTTTTATTTTACCGCGACAAAAAACAAGGCATTTATAAAAAGTTAGTATTGCAAGACAATGTATTAGTGGGTGCTGTCATGTACGGCGAAACCAACGAAGGGGCATTTTATAACGAACTATTAGATGCCCATGCAGAGTTATCCGCCATTCGTCCCTATTTAATGTTTGGTAAAGCCTTGTGCCAAGACCAAGCCCCTGATTTTTTCGAAACATCTTCCACTTGCAATAAGGTAGCCTAATGTCCTCTCCAGAAATTATCGCTACACAAGCCAGTGGCAATCAGAAAACAGAAATCAAACACACTACTTGTGCTTATTGTGGTGTGGGCTGCGGCATCACAGCTGAAGTAAATAAAAAAAACCACACGGCCAAAGTTATTGGTTTTGATCAACACCCTGCCAACTACGGCCGCTTATGCTCAAAAGGCTCAGCCCTTGGCGATACCGTTAATTTAGAAAACCGTTTGTTAGAGCCTGAAGTCAATGGCCAACAAGTGGACTGGGATACCGCCCTTGATACCGTGGCTAACGGTTTTAAAGAGACCATCGAAAAATACGGCCCAGACAGCGTGGCATTTTATTTATCCGGCCAGCTATTAACCGAAGACTATTACGCCGCCAATAAATTAATGAAAGGCTTTATCGGCAGCGCCAACATTGATACAAATAGCCGCCTTTGCATGTCCTCCTCTGTGGTGGGCCACAAACGCGCCTTTGGTACCGATACAGTTCCCGGTTGTTATGAAGATTTTGAACACGCAGATTTAATAACCTTAGTGGGCAGTAATACCGCATGGTGCCACCCAGTGTTATTCCAGCGCATTAAAACTCATAAAGAAAATAACCCCCATGTAAAAGTGGTGGTCATTGATCCGCGTCGCACACAAACCTGTGACATTGCCGACTTACATTTACCATTGGACCTAGGCACAGACGTTTGGTTATTTAACGGTTTGTTAAACGCCATTAATAAACAAGGCAAACTAAATCAAGATTACATTGATCAACACTGCCAAGGTTTAGAGGCAAGCCTAAAAGCCGCAGAACAATCCAGCGGCGACATTACAAAACTGGCAACACAACTGGGTTTAACTGAGTCAGACCTTCAGCAGTTTTTTGATTTATTTTGCAACACAGAAAAAAGCATCACTCTTTACAGTCAAGGGGTTAACCAAAGCTCATCCGGCACCGACAAAGTAAACAGCATTGTAAATTGCCATTTGGCCACAGGGCGCATTGGTAAAAAAGGCATGGGGCCGTTCTCCATGACTGGCCAACCCAATGCCATGGGCGGGCGCGAAGTGGGCGGCCTTGCCAATACACTGGCAGGGCACTTAGATTTTCACGACGACAACATTGATCGCCTAAACCGTTTCTGGCAAACAGACAAAGTGCCTAGCAAGGCTGGCTTAATGGCAGTGGATTTATTTGATGCTATTGAAGAAGGCAAAATCAAAGCGGTTTGGATCATGGCCACTAACCCAGTGGTAAGCATGCCCAACGCCGACAAAGTAAAGCGCGCCTTAGAAAAATGCGATTTAGTGGTTGTCAGCGATAACATCAAAAACACCGACACCGTAAAGCTTGCCAATGTTAAGTTGCCTGCAACCGGCTGGAGCGAAAAAGACGGAACCGTCACCAATAGCGAACGCAGAATAAGCCGCCAGCGCAGCTTGTTTGCAAAAGCCGGTAATGCCCAACACGATTGGTGGGCCGTCACACAAGTGGCTAAACGCCTAGGCTTTGCAGACGCGTTTAATTATGAGTCGCAAGCGGATATCTTTCGCGAGCACGCGGCTCTTTCTGGTTTTGAAAACAGCGAAGAAAAAAATCACCGTCGCCGTGATTTTGATATTTCAAAACTAAAAAATATCACAACGGATGAATACGAAGCATTGCAGCCATTTCAATGGCCATTGAATGATGAGAATCCAAATGGTAAACAACGATTTTTTGAGCAAGGTGAATTTTTTACCCCCAATAAAAAAGCCAACCTATTAGCCCTAGAGCCAAGGTTACCTAAAAACCCACCAAGTAATGATTACCCGCTGCGCTTAAACACTGGCCGTATACGCGACCAATGGCACACCATGACACGCAGTGGCTTGGCGCCACAGTTGAACCAGCACATCAGTGAACCGTTTATTGAAGTGCATCCTGATGATGCTAAAAAACTCAACTTAGTAGAACAACAACTGGTTACCGTGAGCAGCAAATGGGGGCAAATGACCGGCCGCTTAAACATTAGTGACATTGGCAAAACCGGCAACATTTTTGCGCCCATGCACTGGACAGCGGCGCTTTCAAAAACCGGCCGCATCAACCCTGTGGTTAACCCAGAAGTAGACCCTCTTTGTTTTCAGCCTGAAAGCAAACACACCCCTGTGAATATCAAAGCCAAACACGTTGAGCACTTTGCATTTGTATTAAGCCAACAAGAAATAACATGGCCAAATGTAGATTATGTGGTCAGCGCCAAAGGCAAAGGCCATCATAGATATGAGTTAGCCCATGGTGAGAAAATTGAAAACCCAATTAACACTATGCTTAATTGGTTGGGTTTTGAAAATGAAGATGAGCTATTCGATAAAATATCCGGCGAAGCACTTGAGTTATTAAGCTATCAAGATGAAGGCTTGGGTTTGTATCGTTTAGCCCTATTAAATCCACAAGGCAAACTTGTGGGCTTAAGCATGTTAGAAAACAAACAGAAAAATGAACAAACACCCAACCTGCCGGAACGCACATGGTTAGCCATGCAGTTTGCAAAAGATTCGCTAGACAAGCGCGCACGCCAAGCCCTATTAAGCGGCTTTGCACCGGCCGGTGAAGACATTGGCCGCATGGTATGCGCTTGTTTCAGTGTGGGAGAAAAAACCATTCAGAAAGCCGTTAAAGGCGGCTGTAAAAACGCAGCGGATGTTGGTGTGCAATTAAAAGCCGGCACAAACTGCGGCAGCTGTGTGCCTGAGATTAAGTCCATAGTGAACGCTATGTCTTAACCCTAGATTGAGCCTTCGCTGTTAGCTCTATATACTGGCCGCTTAAATTTATACACGGATGTTGTAAGCATGTTTAAGCGGTTAGCTTTTCTTTTAGTATTTACATTTTCATTGGCTGGCTGCGTGCTTGATGGAGATGGTTCCTCTAAAGCAACTAATGCTAATCGCGGTACTCCTGACAACCTTGTGGAAGGAGATATTTACGTTTCAGTAAACTTCCAACATTTTCCTGATACGATTCTGGTAAATCACCCCTCCACCGATAATTTACACACTGAGTTTTATCTATTCATTGAATTTGATGTAAATGACAATGGTATCGAAGATAAAGGGGATATATCTTTTGAGTTAATTCATGTGAAAAGAAACAATGACGAGCCTAAAAACATCAGCACAAATGAACTAGAAACCTACGCGAGCATAATTACCGAAGTGGTCAATGAGACACATATAAATTCCGCAGGACTATCTAAAATTAGTTCTCGCGTTGGAAACAACAACATAGCTTTTACTACTAACAAGTCCAATCATACGGCACTTTTAAATCTTACTAGTAGTACTAGAGTTAAAGTAACTGCATATTACGCAGAATCAAATCATGACTTTCAGTGGGACAGCTTCCCAGAATCTGGCTACACCCCTCAAGGGATTGATTTAACCAACATGCTCGACAACTCAGACGACGTTTACACCTCCTCATCAGAGCCCATCATCGTCGACATTCAAGAAGTCAGCATCCAATTCATAGAATAAACACCACCCTACATTTTAATGCTGGCGCAACCGCCAGCATTAAAGCTTTCTAGCCATTACCGCCACAACTTGACCAAGCTCAGCTAAACCGCCCCAACATATAGCGCCCAAGTCCATTGGGCGTTATACTTTTAGTTAACTATTATTCACCTTTAATTAAATAGGTTTCTACATGAACTTTGATCAAATTCCAGTAGGCAAAGACGCACCAAACGACGTTTTTGTAGCCATTGAAATTCCTGCGAACTCTAGCCCTATCAAATATGAAATTGATAAAGACATGGGCGGCGCATTGATGGTTGACCGTTTCATGGCCACGCCAATGTTTTACCCGGCCAACTACGGTTTTATTAACAAAACCCTAGCCGATGATGGCGATGCGCTGGATATCTTGGTGATCACACCTTACCCAGTGCAAGCGGGTGCCATTATTCGCTGTCGTCCGGTTGGCGTATTAAACATGACAGACGAAGCCGGCGAAGACGCCAAGCTATTAGCTGTACCCCATTCTAAAATCAGCAAAGCCTACGAAGACATTCAAGACATTGAAGACGTACCAAAATTGCTACGTGACCAGATTGAACACTTCTTTGAAAACTACAAAGATTTAGAAGAAGGCAAGTGGGTAAAAGTAGACGGTTGGGATAACGCCGCCGCTGCTAAAAAAGCCATTGTGGATTCTATGGCGGCGTACGAAGCTGCTAAATAATTGATGCTGAAATGGTAAATGAAAAGCCCACTTAATCGTGGGCTTTTTTATGCGGTGTATTACGCACTTCGTGCTAATAACACCCTACAATCAACCCACATTTATAATATCCACAAGCCTCGGTTATAATCGCCACAACTAAAAATAAAAACCAAAGAGTCGTACATGACCCCAGCTTTTATCATTTCCGCCGCCAAACAAGAAGACGGCATTGGCAGCCTTGATCAGGTTTTACAGCTAGAAACTCAGCTGCAAACCCTTGGCATCAGCCCTGAACATTTGTACATCGACCCATTAAAAACCGATTGGGACGCCCCAGAAAAACCGAATCATTTTCGCAGCGGTTGCGCCCCCATTGAAGCCCTTGGCGCAGCTAAAAAGCTGATCGAAGACGGCGCACCGGCGGTGATCATCAGCGGTGAAGACCTGATCAAAAGTGGTTACAGCCGTGATGAACGCCTGACGAAAATGGCCGTATACGGAGAGCAAGCACCCTTAACCGAACTGTATACCGAGCTGGCCCATAACTTTCGTTTGAGCCATGACCTGTGCGAAGACCAGTTCAAACACATTACCCATGAATTATTTGAAAACTACAAAGTCAGTTATCGCAATGCGTTAGCCGATGACTTTGACGAGCAGCAATTACCAAGCGAGCGCTGGCATCAACCCATTACCAGTTTGTTCCGTGGCATTGATTGCGCAAACCCGCTTGTGGATTTCTCCGGCCGAGTCTTAATCACCGATCAACACACTGCACAAAAACTCAACGTGGCCAGCGAGCACTGGTTGCAGGTAAAAGCCGTGGGGTTAAGTCGCCTTGATGGGGATGGGCCAGATCACATGGAGACCATTGCCCGCTATGATCATTTGCGTGATGCCTATGAAGCCGCCACCCAAGAAGCCCACATGGACTTTGCCCAAGTATTCAAACGCGGTGACGCCCTATTAGAAACCTACACCTGCTACCCAGTGGTGCCCATGGCCTTTTTGCTCATCAGTGGTTTGGTTGATGTGGCCCAAGACATTCCGCAGTTTTTAGAACTGCACAGCATCACCATTACGGGAGGTATGAACCTGGCCCGCGGCGCGTGGAATAACCCCGCTCTTAACGCTTTAATCACCATGCATAATCGCCTGAACGATGGCCCAGAAAACATCGGTTTGGTCCACGGCAACGGGGGCTTGGGCTATCGTCAAGGCGTGGCCATTGTTGAGCGTTTTCAACCATAAAGCCCAGTGCACCTAGCTGTGGGCGATCTAGATCAATCGATCAACATAAACCGCCCCACAGCTAACCCCAATCAAAACCCAAAATAGGTATACATGTCCTCTTCTTGTAACCCGTGTTTTGCCGCCAGCCTATTCACAAATAGGGGCTAATACGCCCGCCCTTGCTGAGCTTTAAGCTTAAAAACCTACAAAAAATATGGATATTTGACGCCTTTAATCCTAAAAACAGCCCTCTCGCTATTACCCATATTGGGTATTTACGCATACAAAAAATATAGCTTAAATGCCCGCCATTACTGGCCTAGGCGTACTTGGCCTACACCTTGCTATAACGAGCCTAGACTAAAAAAATACCCAGTTTTAAACAATCGGTGTACTCATATAGGGCGCATGGTGCACGCGCGCCCCTAGATGTGCACCTTTTGTGTGCTGAGAGATAATTGAGAGAGGCCCGTTTCAATGTTATTCGGACGCAAAAAAAATAAACAACCTGCTGAGCTTTTAGAAAGTTCTGAAGGTGGCGTAAAAGGATTTGATCCAAAATCCATCTTTGCACGCCAAGAGCGCAACCCTATTCGCATTGCTGATAAAAAAGTACACGAATGGAAATACACCACCTGTGGTTATTGCTCAACAGGTTGCTCCATCGAAGTGGGCCTAAACGAAGACGGCAAAGCCGTGGCCACTCGTGGTAATGCCAACGCCGACGTAAACCGTGGCAAGTTGTGCATCAAGGGTATTTTTGAGCACGAATTATTTGATGCGGCAGGCCGTGGTGATAAACCATTAATGCGTAACGCACCATACGAAGCATGGAACAAAACCAGCTGGGATACCGCCCTTGATCACATGGGCGAAAAAATCCAAAGCATTCAAGCCGAGCACGGCAAAGACAGCTTTGCCATAGTATCCACAGGCCAGCTATTAACCGAAGAATTTTACAGCCTAGGCAAATTGGCCCGTGGTTGCATTGGTTCAAACAACTACGACGGTAATACCACTTTATGCATGGCCTCTGCGGTAAGTGGTTACAAGCGCTCATTTGGTAGCGACGGCCCTCCTGGCTGCTACGATGACTTTGAACACACCGACTGCCTAATGGCATGGGGTTCAAACCTACCCGAGCAACACCCAATTATTTACTGGCGCTTAAAAGAAGCGTTAGAAAAACGCAAATTCCCGTTAATCGTAATCGACCCACGTGTGACCATGTTCGCGCAATTCGCTGACATTCACCTAGCCATCACACCGGGCACCGACTTAGCGCTAATGAACAGCCTAATGTACGTGATCCTGGATGAAGGCCTAGAAGACCGCGATTACATCAACGCCCACACCAAAGGCATTGAAGACGTAGAAGCCTGCGTAAAAGATTACGACCCAATTACCGCATCAAAAATTTGCGGCATCAGCGAAGACAGCATTCGTCAGGTTGCGCGCTTGTATGCAAAAGCCGGCACCGCCATGTCTATCTGGACAATGGGCATCAACCAATCCACGCACGGCAGCGATGGCGTAGTGGGCATCAACAGCATCAACCTTATTACCGGTAACATTGGTAAGCCTGGCGGCACCTCGCTTTCTATTACAGGTCAGTGCAACGCCATGGGCACACGTGAATGGTCAAGCTGTTCAGGTTTACCTGGTTATAGAATGTTAGAAAAACCAGAACACAGAAAAGAGATCGCAGAATTTTGGGGCATAGACGAAGAGTTCTTCCCGAAAAAACGCGGCCTTGCACAAACCGATATTTTCCCAGCCATTGAAGCGGGCGAAATTAAAGGCCTTTGGTTGGTCGCCACCAACCCAATGACCTCCATGCCAAACACCGCGCGCATTCGTAAAATTTTAGAAAAACTAGACTTCCTTGTTATTCAAGATGCCTACGCCGATGTGGAAACCACCCACTACGCCCACATGTTTTTACCGGCCGCCGTATGGGCCGAAAAAGAAGGCTGCTTCACCAACACCGAGCGCCGCTATAACATCGTGCGTAACGTGCAAGAAGCCAAAGGGGATTCAAAACCGGATTTCTGGATCTTTAAAGAATTGGCTAAACGTTTCCCTAACGGTAAAAAAATTCATTTCCCTGAAACCCCAGAAGGGGCGTTCAATGAAATGCGCGAACTTTCAAAAGGCGCTGGCCGTACCTTGAATATTTCAGGTATGACCCACCAAAAAATTGAAGACTCTTGCGGTATTCAATGGCCCTACAGCGAAGCTGACGCATTAAGAGACGAAGCGGATGCGAAAAAAGATGGTGGCCAAACCGAAGGTGGGGCCAGCGGCAAGCTGGGTGTAAAAGGCGCGCAGCGTTTATACACAGACGGTAAATTCCAAACCCCAGATGGCAAAGCCAACTTGGTGCCATTACCGTTTATCAACAATAACGAAATACCGTGTACTGAATACCCGTTCTGGATGAACTCGGGCCGAGTGGTTGAACATTTCCACACCCGTACTCGTACCGGCAAAATGGGCAACATGAACAAATACAGCCCAACCCCTTACATGGAAATGAACCCAGACGCCGCCGCCGAACAAGGTGTGAAACACGGCAGCTACGTGCGCATTGTAAGTCGCCGTGGTGATGCGGTTGTTATGGTGCAGTTAACCCAGCGTGTTGCACGTGATGCGGTATTTATTCCGTTCCATTTTTACGATTGTGTGAACCGAGTTTGCCTAGGTTTATTAGATCCTCATTCCCGCCAGCCAGCCTTTAAACAAGGTTCTATTCGCATTGAAGCCATAGACCAAACCTTAGCTGCGCAATTAAACGTCGAACGACGTGCATACTAAGAGGATTAAAACATGAATAATTTAAACTCTGACCTAATGACCGACCTAACCGGTAAAACGGAGAAAGTCGACGAAGCTGGATTTGCTTTCAATGCAGATAAAGCAGCAAGCAAAGCCGTGCCGTTTTATGATGCATCAGAAAACAACAGCGGTTTTAACAGCGCGGATGTTGTCATCCCAGTTAATAAAGAAGCGCTAAAAGCCGCGGGCAACCCAAAGCCGGGTAAACCCGCCATTGAAATTGGCCTGCGCGAAGACAACATGACAGGCTTGCAAAAAGCCATGCGCAAATACAACCCATGGTTCATGGCCCGTAACTTTTTAGACACAGTAGGTGTGGATAAAAGCGACGGCGTTGTAAACAACGGCGAATGGAATACACAAGAGCGCCCAATTTTTGATGTGCGTTCTGGCGAGCGTGATTACGCAAAACTAAACGACCCAGTGGTGCACGAAACCAATCGCTACGGCACCATGATTGATTTGTTAAACATCACAGAAACCGAATTACCGGTTGGCCGCTCAATGGAAATCAACGGCAACCCAGCCGTGGGCACCAACCCAAACCGTAACAAACAACACGGCTTTCACTTTACCGCTGATAACTGCATTGGTTGTCACGCATGTGAAGCGGCGTGCAGTGAGAAAAACGATTTACCTGCTCACCTATCATTCCGTTCAGTGGGTTATGTAGAAGGGGGTTCATACCCTGACTTCAAACGCATGAACATTTCCATGGCATGTAACCACTGTGATAACCCAGTGTGCATGAAAGGTTGCCCAACAAAAGCCTATACCAAACACGCAGAATACGGCGCCGTATTACAAGACCCTGAAACCTGTTTTGGTTGTGGTTACTGCACATGGGTTTGCCCATACAACGCACCACAGCTTGATCCGATTGAAGGCAAAGTTTCAAAATGTAATATGTGTGTTGACCGTTTAGAAGTGGGCCTAAAACCAGCCTGCGTAAGTGCGTGCCTAGGTAACGCGCTAAACTTTGGTGTGACAGAAAACACCCCAGAAAATCGCGAGCAAATTAAAACCAATATCCCTGGTTTCCCTGATCCGACGATTACTAACCCGAATATTCGTTTCCAGCAAACCAAAACCATGCCAAACGAAATGGCCCGTACCGACACCATGCCAATCAAATACCACAAACAAACTGACGGTAGCTTCCGCAGTGTGGTGGATGAAAAAGAAGGCAAAGATGTTTCATGGAATCTTGGCCGTTTAAGCAGCCGTGAAAACCCATTGGTTATTTTCACATTGTTTACGCAAGCCGCCATGGGCGCGTTCATCATGCTTTATTTAGGTTCCGTTATGGGAATCGAAAGTTTGGTAGCGGTTAAAAACAGCGTTGCGTTTTTACCACTAATGATGATTCTTTGTGCGCTACAAGCAACCGGTTTGATTCTATCCACCATGCACCTTGGCAAGCCAATGCGTTTCTACCGTGGCTTTAACAACTTGCGTTACTCGCCAGTAAGCCGTGAAGCATTAGGCGTGGCATTATTCTTCACAGGTATTGCCGCCCTAACTGGTTTTGAAATTTTAGGTTTAGGCTTAGAACACTTTGGTTTCTTAACCGCTGAAGGCTCGAACTCTCTTATTAGTGCATTAAACACTGCGTATCACAGCGCCGCGATCTTCGCCATCAGCACAGGTTTAATCGGCCTTTACTGGATGTACCGCAGCTACCGCATTCCAGCTCGTCCATTCTGGGATCACAAGCAAGTAGCTACTACATTCTTCGGCACCCTGTTTAGCCTAGGTTCAGTTGTACTAGCCTTGGTTGGTATTCCAACTCTACTGCTTACTGGCCAAGACTATAGCCAACTTCTACAAATCACAGCGGGCCTAGCCACGTTAGGTTTAGTAGCAGAAGGCCTAGGTCTAATGGCACACGCCAAATACCTAAACACAGAAAGCGGTGAAGGCGCAGCAGCGCACTACGTACAGCAAACTACCTTCGGTAAAACCTACATTTTACGTAACGTACTAATGGCCGCCAGCGCGCTATTAACCGCAACCGTAGCGTTAGTATTTAGTGATTCTGTATTCGGCTTAGCATTAGCGGCTGTTGCTTCACTAGCGATTATCAGCAGCCTATTAATCGGCCGCGCCCTGTTCTACATCCTAGTGATTCCAACCACCATGCCAGGTGCGTTCTTCTGGAAAAACAAAGGCTTTGAAGAACACGCACGTGATGTTGGCCTAGCAGATATGCCGCAAGTTGGTGTTGTGCCAGCCTGCCACCACCACTAGGGGTTAAAAAACTACCTGCGTTGCCTACATGGATGTAGGTACATCGATTGTGTCGGGAACTGACAATCGTGTAAGTGCTTCTCGAAGCACTTGCCTTGCTCTGACTGCCTCGCCTACGTTTTTACTGCTAACAGTTTAAATATAAGGTTTAAAAGGTGTATTACGTTGTTCGTAAAACTCACAACTAATACACCCTACAATTTGGCTTAACCACACCGTAGGGTGTCATTAGCGCCGTTGGCGCGTAATACACCGCAAACATAGCCAATATTTCGATTCATGCAACGCATCAAGAATTGAATATATAAATCGATCAAAAAAGGTAAGCTCGGCTTACCTTTTTAGTTTTGCACAGCACATTTTATAAGGTCGGTTTTAAACCGGCCTTTGGCAAGAGTGGGCAGACAGGATAAAATCCCGCCCACACGCAGTGGCCATTTAAGAGATACCAGCATGACACTCGAAGACCTACTTAAAAAAACCTGCTTAATTGGCGTCACCTACGTGGATACCAACGGCGATACACTAAAGTCAGCGCAATACGCAGGCACAGTGATCGAAGTGGATGCCGAAGAAGGCATCAAGGTTAAGCTGATGGCCATTGAAGGCATGACAAAAGAAGCACCAAACTTTCACCTGCCACCGTCACTGGATGCATGGTTCATCGCACCCAAGGGCCACTTTAAAAATGCCGAGCACAAAATCGACATTGAAAACCCAGATTATTTTGTGACATGGGATGTGGTTAAAAAGAAAGACGACACTGAAGAAGGCCAGCAAGAATGGTGGGAATGGCATCCGCGTACTGTGTCCCCTAGTGTGAATTGATAATTCAAGTACTCACCCCTCTTAAATTGAATCGCTATGGGGCGGTTGTTTGCTGCATCATCTGATTTCATGGCGGGAATTAAGTACTCTGGAATATTTAATTTATATACCTAACCATAAAATTTCATTTAAAAATAAGTTAACTCACGTATCTATAACAGAGGAGATTATAAGTATTCATAGATAAACTGGGCCTGTAGATATAAGATAATGCCCGTTATTTTACCAAAATGGATTTTGGACATGAAACCCCTGTATTTAAACTTGCTATTTATCCTGCTTGCCTTTCAATTGGCACCATGTATTGCAAGTGACAATGAATTCAAACTAATTTCCAAAAACTACAACTTAATCACTATAAATAATCCTAAAGAAATAAATTCTAAAGGACTATTCTTTCCGCCTAACGTTATTCAATTTGATGAAAAAAATAATCTTAGCTACCACCTGATTGATACAAATAAGATTGCTATCAAGGAAGGGATCAACGGATCTTTACTTGACATAATTGAAGTTCCAATTAAAAAATCTAAATACGACTCCCCAAGAGAATTTCGCCCGACAATCACATCCATTACTCTTGACTCAAAAAGAAATGAATTATGGATATCGACATTTCAAGATTTTAATTATGTTTTTGATTTAGATAAAAAAAAATACAGAAAACTAATCATCAAAGGTATTGGAGACATGTATGGAATGGAGGCTGGTTTTTATGATTCAGACAGCGATTCCACATTTATTGTCAATATGGGTGAGGTCGGACCTGAACTACTCAACATATCAAACAATAATTTAAGTACAAATCACATACCAAGCCATAAACTTAATGGGTTCAAAGGAGTTGATGAAATCTATTCTATAGTGAAATCAGGGAGTGATTTACTGGTATGGGAAGGAGCGTATAATGCAGAAAATATATGGGTAATAGAAACAAAAGACACTCATAATAAAAAATATAATAATCCGATTAATTTTAAAGAACCTAAAAATTTAACTAATAAGGTTGATAGCCGATTCTGGTGGGGATTACTCCCTAGAACACCTTACTCAAAAGGAGATTTCAAAGGCATTGCAAAATTATCGGTGGATAACACTGTTTTTTGCAAAAAATTCAAAGATGAAGTGGCTGAGAACTATATATCCAGCAAGCACTTATTTGACATCTACCGACAAAATTTATTTGGCCTGAATAAATTTGATTATAAAAAACTCAAGAAAAGTACAACCGGCCATTATTCATTTGAAAAAGAGATAGATGGAAAGCTTTATTATATAAGCCCAAGAACAATTAGTGGCTGTGGCTCTAGGTGTGAGACCCAATTTACGGCAGTGACACCAAAGCCGATAGGTACAACTTGGGATTATTTAAAAGCTAACCCCGAACAACCCAAGCCAGTTCCTCATAACCAGCATAGCCTAGCTACTGACGATAACGGCCAGCTATATTATGTGAGCTTTAATGCCCTTCAGTACAAGTTACATACATTAAATGAAGGAAAATGGGAACTAAGCTGTCTGGTTAATATCAATCCAACTGAAAGCTTAAGCAGTTCAGATGGTAAAGCTGATGACCTTAAAGATGCACTACAAGAAAATCTAAAAACTCTTTCCCTATCGGTTCAAAATATGATTGCTAAAAGCGGGGAAGGGCGATCCTGCAAAGGGTCTTATAGGGTTAACTATGTAAGGAAGAAAAATTTTAATCGCCTATTTGATTTGGTGAGTAGCCGACCTCATCAGTTTACATCAATTAAAAATTATCCTGAGGTTTTCTTAGCACTTAAGAATTGGTCCTATGGAGGCTTGCACCAGCATCAAATATTCAAGGATTATCAAAAGAGTTTCAATGATTCACAGGATCAATTATCACAATTTTATCAATTACAATTTAATCTTAAATCAAATGAAGCAAATACCAAGGCTGAATACGCCCTTAAGACAGCGGTGAGTGCTGGCATTAATTATTTTGAAAATAAATCTCTGAATTATACTCTAGGACTCAGAAAAGCAATCTTAGACAAACACCCAATAGAGAAAATTAAATCTGAGATCACTCAATCAGCACATGCAGAGCTAGATAGCATATTAAATTTGGCTGTGACTTACCCTGAGGCCCTAAAAATCCTTATTAAAGAGGGATTTGATGTCAATCAAAAAAACCCCTTTGGAAAGACACCTTTAATGTACGCTGCACAGCACAACCAGTTCGAATCGATAGCGGTATTATTGGCGGCTCAAGCAGACCCCAATCTAATGACTCATCAGCCTAAAGATAATGAGTGCAACTATTTACTTAAAACGACAAATCTTTCTAGCTTGCACTATGCAGTACGCTTTTCTGATTTTAAGTCTATAAAGCTAATAATAGATAGCGGCGCTTGGAAAGAGCTTAAGTCAATAGAGCACAATAAATATAAAAGTACCGCCTTAGATTGGCTGACAAAGCATAGAAATGAAAATAAAAACCTATCACAAGATGATTTTGATAAACTAAAAATATTACTATCCCCTAAAAAAGGAAAAGAACTGCGACGCTTTACCAAAAAACTAACTATTAAAGCCGAAGAAGATTACCACAGTGGCAAGCTCGACTTTGCCTACCAAACATTAACGTTAATCATCAGTTCTGATCCCGAGTATATAAGAGCCCTATCTGATCTTGCTTTAGTTTCGTTAAAAATCAAAGATTTTGAAACCGCTCTTGATATTAATAAACGTATTTTAAGGCTATCAAAAAAAGACAATGAGCGAGCTTCAGCTTATTTTAATATTGGACTTACCTGTGAAAGAATCCCCGAAATAAGTAATGTCGATTATTACAAACGTGAAATATGCCGAAAAGGCTTACTTCCTATTTTCCTCGAATCATTGCTACTAAAGGAGACTAAATCACGAAAAAACAAGGTCTCCGAACTAGTTCGAGAAAGTAAAACTTCTTGCACAATTAAAGATGATGAAAGTAACTTAATAACGCTACACATAGATAGTGATAGTAGTCGATTATCTAATTTCATTGTTAGTTATACTAAGAAGAGCGACTCTGAAATAACACCACTAAATTTGAACAAACAACTTAATCTACAAAAAACAATAATTAGGAATAAAAAGGAAACTAATATATTGCGTAAAGAGCATTACCAAGGCGACGATATGTACATTGAAAAAATAACTCTAGCAAGCCAAATCAATAGCTCTAAAATCAAAGCGCTTTGCCATTAAACAGTCGATTCGAGGGACAGTGTACTTGAATCGATGCAACGATGTATTGCGCGACCCAAGGATTCAGAACACTTGATTCAAAACTCACTGTGTTCGTGGTCGCCTGTAAGCAATCTCCTACAGGTTTGCTTCTATTGTAATTCAAGGGGGCAAATCACATGACCCCACATCAACTCACTCAATATCAACCTTAAACTCCTGCAGACTGGTACTTATAAAAATCGATACGTTTGTGGGTTTAATATTCACCGGTCCAATGGTGAAATGATCCATGCCATCATCCCGTTTTAAACTCGCCACACTATGGCCACCATGTTTTGCCGTTTTATCAATTTTATTGCCTGCCCCATCGTAAAGAATAAAACGTGTTAAGCCTTTGCCGTACAACGCGTTGTAGTGATTTGTTTTAAAGGCTGCTGCTATTTTGTCTTTTAACTCTGATGCTTCACATTGCTGTGGTCGCAAAGAGGCACCGCAACTGTTTAACAAAGAGGCCTGAGCTAACTTTTTATTGTCGATACTTAGGCGCACCCAGTAGCCATCTGTTGGTTTAAATTTTTTACGCCCTTTTGGATCAACCCCCACATAGCGACAGCACGTATGTAGCTGCTTGCTCTCTTCAGGCTGAAGCATATACATGCGGGCAAGGCTGGCTTTTAAAATCACGTTTTTAACATCCGCTTTAACAGGCTCCCGTGTGCAGCCTGTAAGCGTGAGTAGTAATAGCGCCATAAGCGTCATTTGTTTCATAAAGTTAATCCCGTTGCCCTGCTTGGTAATACTGCTCGCGGCCACCGCCGTTAATAGACTGGTGTGTACCGTCACAAAAAGGCGCGTGGCCCGTTTGTTTGCAACCGCATAAATACAGGGTTTTGGTTTTTTGGGCCGTAAACGAATAAGGGGATTGATCGGTATTCACATGTGAACCATCACACCAAGGCTGTGACTGGCTTTTGCCGCAGGCGCACCATTGGTAGGTTTTTCCGCCGATCACCTCAACCGCCAAGGGGCGGTTGTTTGTCGCATCATTTGGTTTCATAGCAGCCCTCGTGTTTGTATAAGCTTAGTGCAGTGGCGCGGTGTTTTCATTTTAATCAAAACAATCAAAGGCCCTGAGCCATCAAGCGTTAACACAGCCCAAAATTGCAATAATAACCCCCTCAAAGGCGCACAAGCCAGCCTATGGGACAGTCTTTCCCTAATTCCGGCCAATGCCCCACAAGCCCCGCCGCGCTTGAGCACACGCCCTATACACCACCCACAGCCAGCCCTACCCAGCAAAAGCGAGCCACATAAACATTGCCAAACCTGCCTTAACTAATTAGATTGTGTACAACTTAATTGTAAGCAATCTTAATTCAAAGAGATCCGGAGAGACAATATGACCCCTATTTATCAAGTAGCCGCCAATGCCAAAGCAGGCCGTAATGGGCAAGTGACAACAGAAGATGGCCAAGTAGATTTAGCACTGAGCTACCCTAAAGAAATGGGCGGCAGCGGTGCTGGCAACAACCCAGAGCAATTGTTTGCAGCCGGTTATGCGGCGTGTTTCTCTAATGCCATACTGCATGTGGCACAGCAGCAAAAACTGAATATCAAAGACGCACCAGTGCGAGCGGACATTGGCATTGGCCCCCGTGAAGACGGTGGTTTTGCCCTAACCGCAAAATTAGATGTAACGTTAGACCTTGAGCAAGCACAAGCACTTGAACTAGTGCGCACCGCCCATCATGTATGCCCATACTCTCATGCCATTAAAGGCAACATTGAAGTTGTGGTGAATGTGAATAATCAATCTATTAACGCCTAAACAAGAGTGAGAGCAACATGGAAAAGTGTTCATTAATCATCGGCCGCAGCTTAATCGCCCTATACTTTTTAGTACCGGGCATTATGAAGTTTGCAGCATGGGACATGCATGTAGGTTTGATGGAAAAACACGGAATGATCTTTGTGCCGGTTTTATTGGCGTTAGCAGGCATCACTCAAATCGTGGCCAGCATCAGCATTTTGTTTAACCGCTTTGTAACACCTGCGGCCATTGTGCTGGCACTGATGGTGGTGGCGATTAATATTACCCTGCATGACTTTTGGAATTACACAGGCATTGAAGGGGCCCATGAAATGCAAAACTTCATTAAAAACCTAGGCATACTGGGTGGGTTGTTAGTATTGGCGGCTTATAACTTTAAGGCTTTGGATTATTTTAAGAAGTAATTCTGAAACTGAAAGTTAAAAAATTAAAACCATCTATGTGAAAACATAGATGGTCTTTTTAATGTTATACAGTACTCAAGGGGTTTTGAGCACTTCATTAAAACAATACATTAAGCCAGTGTTTTAAACCAAGCCAATAAGCGCTTGAAAAAATCGCGAACAGGATTATCCGCCCTTTCAAGTACGATATTTACTTCTGCTTGAATGCTGTTTTTGCCATCACTGACCACCAGTTCAAATGTCACTGGTTGGTATTTAGAAATATAGGTTTTTAATTTACCGCTTAGCTGGCCTGATGCATCAAGCTTTAAGCCCTTTGGTAAATTTTTAGATGAATACATTAATTGATCATTATTAGAATCCATTACGTATTCTGAAAAGTCGGTGTTAATGCTTTCGTATTTTCGGGCTATGTTAATGTTTGGAATATCCTGAAGAAACTCAGGGGCTGAGTTACCCAGGTTAAGTGCCACAATAATAGGGTCGTGATCAGACGAACGATATGCATCAGGTGCAGCGTAATTATCTATTGAGCTATATGACTGGCCGTTTTCTTCAGTGAGGTAATCCATGGTGGAGTCTTCTACCGAGTTAATGTGCCAAGCATCTACACTTAATACATTTTCAGTTAACCCAGTGCTTGATAAAGCGTGATCTAAACTGCCAAGAAACCCACTGTAAGAATATGAAAATGGCTGCTCTTCTGTTGCTTTGTCGGTGTATTTTAAGTTTTCAAAACCGTTTTCATAAAACACCTGCATGGGGTCTTCTTGGCTATAAGCATTTAGGTCACCAAGAATCATCACTTTATCGGTTTCAATACCGGTTGGGTTGCTTGCTAAAAACTCGGTCAGTGCTTTTGCCGCATTGGTACGCGATACATTGCAGTTACCCTGGCCATCTAATCCTTCATCGGTTTCATTACATGCAGAACCTTTTGATTTAAGGTGATTAACGGATAAGGTAAAACGGTCCCCTTCAAATGCGAAGGATTGAATTAAAGACGGGCGGTTTTTAATATCCACAAACAATACCTCACCGTTTTCATTTAATGGCGAGTTACTGCTATCTAAAATAACTGTGCTGCCCACTGCTTGTAGCTTTTTATATCGGTATAACAAACCCACTGTGATTTCATCTGTGCCAATGGCTGATACACCTGGGTTAATAAATGCATATTCATTGCCATTAGATTGCACAGCATTGAGCGCAGTGACTAATGATTGAATGGCGCTGTTTTCAGAAAAGCCATCGTTTTCGATTTCCATTAATGCAATCACATCTGCATTCATAACGCTTAACGCCGATACTATTTTATCGGTTTGCATCAAAAATGCATCGTAGCTTGGTGCACCACGAGATGTGGGAAAGCCTTCACCCTGTCCATCACCATTAAAATAATTAAGTACATTCATGCCGGCAACTATTAGATTGGCATCTTGCGCAATAACCGGCTCTGGCGTGCGTGCTGCAACTGGGTCTATTGCGATGTTTGAAGGAATAACGGTGTAATTATTTTTCCAACCGTGCATCACACCCGCCAAAGTAGGGACACGATAAGCAATGCGCATAGGGTTGCTGGCGCTGTAGCCAGACTCATCAGGGAAAGGAATAAAACTTGGGTAAGATGAGGCAACACCATCATCCACTAACAAAACATCTAAAGGCCGAGCCTCTGCGGCTGCTATTGCAGCAGCGGATAATGGCGCTGCGATTTCAGTGGGTTGAAAATGCAGTTTTGATGACACTACAAATTGACCGTAGTTTGCAAAACCATAACCCGTGCCATATAAGTCACTAACAATTAGGTTCTGATTATTTTCTACTAACATGCCTTCAACCGCTTCTAATTCGGTTAAATCAGAAACAGGCAGGGTCACGTTAATAGCGCTTGGTAATACTTGCCCTGTGGCACATACAGATAGCTCGCTGACGCTTTTTAATTGTGTCGCATTATTAAATTCGCTGGCGGTGGCCATCAAACGTACTTTATCACCAATACTTACCGTGCTTTTATAATCGTAAACAAAAATGCCTTCAGAGGTATTGGTGTTAGCATCGGCATCGCTGTCCTCTTCTTGAATCCAATAGCCACTGTATTCATAGCTATTCTCACCATTGGCTAACGCGCCCCCTTGAAAGTCGGCCGTGACGATACCTTCAACCACGACTGTATTGCCATATAAAGGTGATGCATCGTTTTCTAAATCCAGTATGTTCCCTTGAACTTGATGAATAAAAGCAAAACCATCAACCGAGCTGTCACCACATTCCCCTAAGGTTGGCTCTTCAACAGGGTCGGTGTCACATGTATTGAGCAAGCCCGGAGTTGGGGAGGCTTGAATATAGCCCGCTGTATTTTGTGTGATTAAATCACCGCAGCGTTGATTAGAGTGGTTGTCTTTATCCCCTGCGCCGCCTTCATTAATCTGAGCTTGGTTTGGATTTAATAACTCAAGTAATGCGGCATCGTCGTTATCATTGGTGTCATAAACTAAAGCATCAATTAGGCCTACTTGGCTGATGCTAGACCCGCTTGGAAAGTCTGTGGCATCTGCTTGATACAGTGCCACGGCATCCGCACCATTTTGAATTAAGTTACTGGCAGTACCCACATCTAAATCGCAGTTTTCTACATTGCCTGCATCGCCACACAATACAAAGTACCCTTGCGCGTTAGTAGTATGGCCATCTAGGTCAAATGTTTGATAACTTAAATCATTGCTGCCGTTGAATAAAACCAAACTATAACCGTCTAGTGGTGTATAACCATTTCCGCCGTCAAATAACTCTATAAATTCAGCGGTATCGGTGCCTGGGTTATCGGCATCCACTTCGTTAATTACGGGTAAGGCCTGAATACTGCTAGTAAATAAGGCGGCAAGCCATAGGGTTTTACGCATTGCGAACTCCATTTTTATATTAATATGATAAGAGATACAGCGACACGAAGTAGATACGGAAAAGACTACAGTTGTAGGAAGGTTTTTTTACATATTTGTGGATAAAATATTTCAATAGTCACTATAGGGGTAATATAATTTGATAATAAATGTTATTTTATGTCTATTAGTTTTATTTATAATCGAACCCCTTTCTGAGATTAAATGTTAATGAACATAACGCGACGTGACTTCATCTTAGGAACTGCAGGCTTAGTACTAACTGGGTGCTCAGATTATGCGTCTTCTTCAACTTCGAACCAGAATACCCAAAACCTAATTTTAGGCGGTGGCACATATTTAGATCCTAATACCTTAAAAGCTAAATATGTTATTTCAGTTGTAAATTTAAAGTCACGAACACGATCACTAACCGATATGTCTTTTATGCCTCATGGCATTCATCGTAATCCTGCCGATACCAATCGCTTAGTTATTTTTGAAAAACGTGGCCCAGGTGCTTGTGAATACGACCTTAATTCACGAGAGGTAGTCCGCTCTATCCCTGTAACAGCAGGCCGATACTTCTATGGTCATGGAGCTTATTCGATGGATGGCTCACTTATATATTCCACCGAAACACTTTTGCAAACAGGCGATGGGGTAATAGCGATACGCGATGCTAAAACTTTAGAAATCGTGGGCGAATTCCCTTCCTATGGTAAAGAGCCACATGAATGCAAGCTAATTAACAACGGCCAAACAATGGTTGTTACCAATGGTGGCGGCAATATACAAGGCGACGCTCCTTGCGTAACCTACATCGATATTGCATCTAAACAATTACTAGAAAAGGTTGAGCTGAGCAATGCGCGCCTAAACACTGGCCATGCTTCTGTGAATGATAATGGCAGTCTAGTAGTAGTATCAGCTCCCCGATCGGGCTTAGGTAAGCAGCACTTAGGCGGTGTTAGTATCCGCCCTCACGGCGAATCAATGAAAACAGCCGCCAGTCCAGACGTTATTACAAAACGAATGCAAGGCGAAGCACTTAGCGTTGCAATTAACCCGAAAGAAAAAATAGCTGCCGTGACACACCCTGATGGTAATATGGTGACGATATGGTCTCTTCAAAGCAGGCAACTATTAAAGGTTATCAATCTGGAACAACCTCGCGGGGTTGAGTTAACCTCAAACATGAAAAACTTTGTCATTAGCTATGGCACTACAGCCAATCTAATTCAAATCCCTGTCGCCACGCTCGAGCCTGATAAAAGCTCCATCATCAAAGCATCCTATATCAGCGGCTCACATATTTATAATTGGTCTAGAAAAATGAATGAATTATTTTATCCAGGACCTTTGGCTTAACTACACAGCCCTTAAGCAGCTGTAATAAATATTTAAAACTGGGCGTATTTTTAAACATTAGTCGATGTTTAATAGCCCTACACTTTTAGTATCAGTAGCCATTGTGCTGGCACTGATGGTAGTGGCGATTAATATTACCCTGCATGACTTTTGGAATTACACAGGCATTGAAGGGGCCCATGAAATGCAAAACTTCATTAAAAACCTAGGCATACTGGGTGGCTTGTTGGTATTGGCGGCTTATAACTTTAAACATTTTAGTTATTTTAAAAAATAATTCTGAAACTGAAAGTTAAAAAAATTAAAACCATCTATGTGAAAACATAGATGGTTTTTTTTGCGCTTAATATTTTTAAACATAAGCAAAAATACGCCAAATTAACCATTAGCGGCCAAAAATTGCGCCGTGGCCATAAGCAACAATACTTACTGCCCATTTATTGATTAGGCTTAAGATTAAATATGAAACATACGCATATTTAGTCGAGCTAACATTTAGCTGTATGCGAGCTCTTTAAAAAATAAAAATAATGAAGGGTGCTACAAAATGAAAACAATCATACGCAGGGCTAAACACCTAGTGTTAAGCATGTGCATGGCTTTTCCTATATCAGTCATGGCTTACGACAATAATTATTTAATTGGTCAAGGCATTCACGATGTCACCGGGCCCTCGGCCGAAGTGGGCATGATGGGATACGCCGAACTGGATCAAAAAACCGCGGGCATTCATACCCGTCAATGGGCGCGGGCTTTTATTATTAGCGAACCCAGCGGCAACCCTTTGGTATTTGTAAGTGTGGACGCGGGTGCGTTATTTCAGTCTGTTTCTCAAGGTGTATTAGCCAAACTGCGAGATAAATACGGTGACACCTATCACCGCGGTAACGTGGTATTAAGCGCCACCCATACTCATGCTGCTGCCGGTGGTCAGTCTCACTACGCACTTTATGACATCACTATTTTAGGTCACATTGAACAAGCTTATGATGCTCAGGTTGATGGTATTGTGGCAGCCATTGAAGAGGCCCATAACAATTTACAGCCCGGTTATATTTTAATTAACAAGGGTGACTTAACCGATGCCAGTTACAACCGCTCTTTGCCCGCCTATGAAAATAACCCTATTGATGAACGTGCCAACTATAACTCGAATATTCAGCCAGAAATGACCGTGCTTAAATTTATGCAGGGCAACAAAGACATTGGCATGATCAGTTGGTTTGCCACACACCCTAATGCCTTGGGCAATGAATTTAAATTACAAAGCGGCGACAACAAGGGTTATGCCTCGTACCTATTTGAAAAAGAAATGAAGGGGCACGGCAAATACACAGGCTCAAAAGACTTTGTAGCGGCGTTTGCTATTAGTAATGCAGGTGATATGTCGCCTAACGTAAATCCGGACAGTGAAGGCCGTGGCCCCACTTCTAATCGAGTTGAAAACGTGCGCATTATTGGTGATCGCCAATTTGTTAAGGCACGAACATTATACAACACTGCCAGCGAGCAACTGGTTGGCAGCATTCAAAACCAACATAGGTATGTGGATTTTTCTAACACTCAAGTCAGTAACGACTTCACTGGAGCAGGCACACAAAACACCTGTGTCGCGGCGTTAGGAGAAGCATTTGCAGCCGGCACAGAAGATGGTCGAGGACCAGATTTATTCAGTGAAGGCGCCAAAGCGGATAATCCGTTTTTGCAATTTATAACTGGCATGCTGGCACCTGTTAGACAAATTGATCGCGACTGCCATGGTGAAAAAGCCATTCTTGTGGTGCAAGGTAATACTTCCCCTTACCCCTGGACACCTGAAGTACTGCCTGTTTCGGTACACACCATTGGTCAGTTAAGCATGTTGGCAGCGCCAGCAGAGTTTACGGTTATGGCTGGGCGCCGCATCATGGACACTGTGCAAAATACACTGGGCGAACAAAGTAAATACGCTGTAGTGGCCGCGTTATCTAATGCCTACTCTGGTTATGTGACCACCAAACAAGAATACGATATGCAGCATTATGAAGGTGGCTCCACTCACTTTGGCCCTTGGACACTGGCCGCTTACCAACAGGCCTTTTATCAATTAGCCAGCAACATGTTGCCTGCAGGGCAAACGCCAAATATTGAATTAACACCCATTGCCTTTCCAAATAATGAACCTACACCACGAGATTTAAGTGGTGAAACCATTAACTTCCAAACCGCTGTCGTGCACGACCAAGCGCCTATATTTAAAAGCATTGGTGATGTGGTGAAAAATGCGAATAGCAGCTACAACAAGGGCGAAAAAGTGGTTGTAAAATTTTGGTCTGGCCACCCTAAAAATAATTTACGCACTCAGCAAACCTTTATGGAAGTACAGCGCAAGGTTAATGGCAGCTGGCAAGTAGTGGCCACAGACAACGATTGGGACACCACTTACACATGGCAGCGCATCGATGGTTTTTGGGGCACCTCTCATGCCATTCTTAATTGGAATATTCCCACTGATATTCAAAGCGGCACTTATCGCCTGAAACACTTTGGCGATCAGAAAAAACCTTGGAGCGGTAAGATCGTTTCTTATACTGGCACTAGCCGCAGTTTTACTGTGAACTAAAATACGGCTTAAAATTATAAGTTAGATTTTTTAGCTTAAAGTTTGTAGCTTGGATTAAAAAAGGCAGCCTGAATTTTTCAGGCTGCCTTTTTTGTTAAGGCATAATGCCAAATTAATAATAACTGTTTTGCTATGGCCAAATATAACCTGTCAATCTCAGTCAAAGGGCGCAGGGTATTACTGAGAAAAAATAAAAAAAAGAATACGCTATGAAACTTGCTAATGCCCACGTGGCCCATAAACAAATGAGCAGTTTGGGTGACCAAAAATACCCTAGTTTTGAACTGCGCGCGGTATTTTCTTACCTATCTGATCAAGGGCACAGCCAGTGGTGTGCCCAGCAACTGACTCAACTTAACCTAACAAATTACGATTTACTGCAACCCTTCTTACCTTCCCATATTGCTTTGGAAGGCCTTAATCGTGTCATTGAAAAATTTTATCGCCCAGGCTTAGGTTGTGACATTGCACAAACCTATCGTTTGTCTGAGCTGGGCGCCATAGGCGCGTGTGTGGGCAGTGCTGACACACTGGGTGAGGCCATGGACATTAGCCAAAGTTACCACGAGCTGTTAGGCAGTTTTACCGACATTGTGAATATTGTAGATGATACAAGTTTTACTAATCGCTTGGTGGATGTAGCCAAGCTAGACGCAAGAGTATTGCAGTTTTTATTTGAATTAACCGTAACAGGCATGATTAAAATGGGGGAGGAAATTTCCGGCCAACAGGTGAATATATTTTGTGTGCGCTTTACTACGTCGTTAAGCCAAAAGGATAAAACAAGATTCGAAACATTGTTTCGCTGCCAAGTTGAAGACAACTGCAAATTTAACGAGTGGGTGATCGATATGGAAAGCATGACCCTACCGGTCACGCATAACTTATATTCACCCGTCGAAGCCGAATACAACCTTAAGTCATTATTGGACGAGCTGCATAAGGAACAGGGCTTAGTTGATAACATTGATTGTATTTTAAAATGCTCCGGTGGCGATTATCCCAATCCGGATATGATTTCCAATGCCTTGGGCATGAGTGGTCGTACCATGCGTAGGCGCCTTAATAATATGGGTACCAATTTTAGTGCGCTAATCGACAAGGTGCGCTGCCAATTGGCCATCAATCTTATTCAGCATCAAAAACTGTCAAACGAAGCATTGGCCAGTGAGCTAGGTTATTCAGACGCGGCTAACTTTTATAACGCATTTAAAAAGTGGACCGGAAACTCCCCGAGTTTTTATCGCATAAATACCTAGCTTAGAATTCACTACTTTGCGATAAGGTGTCACTCACACTGAAAAGTATCGCTCTTTAAGTTTTAATTACATCTTAGATATTTGTTTTAACAGTGAAGCAAAACCAATGCTGCCTTTACGCTGAAATGTTTTATCCAGCACAAACTTTCCTAGTATGGGAATATTGATGGTGCCCTTTGATACCCAAACCACTTTTGTGCCGCCTTCGGCTTCTTCTAGGGTAATCGTTCCTACTTCGTGTTTAAAAGGCAATGGGCTTGATGCTTCTATTTTATAATCCAATCGATGGGGGCGTTCAAAACAGGTAATGCGTTCATCAAATTTGATACCACCTAAATCAATATGCCGTAACGCACCTAAACCATTTTTTTCGGTATCCCCTGGGGATAACAATTTTGAAACAGCAATACCGCTGAATTTTGAATAGCCTTCGTGATCGGCCAACAGATCGAATACGGCATTGATGTCTTTATCAATCACACGCTGTACATGAATATCAAACATGAAACGGCTCCTACTATTAGAATTATTAATACCAAATCCGGTTTATGAATTTACATTACCCTAATTTAATCTAAGGGACTAGAAGCCCACAGACTATAAACATTTCAGCCTGCCAAAAAAAACCACCTAAGCGATACGCAAAGGTGGTTTTTTTAATGCTAAATATTTTAATAATTTACTAGGCTTGGCAAAGTAAATTCAAAAACGCTTTAGATTCTTTTCGGTCGGTAAATTCAAACAACATAGAACCGGCTTGATCTTTCACAACAATGTTTAGCTTGTTAACTGAAATTGAGATCACCGGCGATGCGATGGAATAATGCTGACCTTTATATGTATAAGGCATAATAAACTCTTCTACTGGCGCTACGCGCTGACTAAGTAAGAGCTGGATCATTGTTTTACTAAATTTTCTAAAAATAACAACAGCCTACTGACGACAGGGACACCTGTCTAAAATAGGGACTTCATCGAAAACTGGACAATAAGTTAGCTCTGTTTTTGGGTGCTGTCTAACTGTAATGGGGATAGGCCGGCACAAATTATCACAAGGATAATAAGTTAAATAAACTAGATGGGAATAAATAACAGGCGGGATATTACGGCCTACTGGTTAAAATGTAAACACTTATTTTTAGCTTATTATAAACAGGCCCTGTTAACGGCTTTTAGGCTTAACTCCCATTAAGCCTAAATCGCATTTACTCTGCTATCTTGAAAACTTGCAAACTACTGGCCTGTGAATACACACCCAATACATTCTTAGGCTTATGGCTAACGGGCTATTTTGTCTAACGCCTTCACCCTAACGAGTTCGCTGCCTGAAAAATGCTGTTGACGAATATCACTCAAAAGCTGTTCTTTTTCGGTTTGTGTATACGCATCACTTAAATTGATGTGCTGACTTTCGCTGCGGTATTGCGTCATACGGCTCGACCATAGCGCACGCTGCTCATCCAACAATGCTAGGTTTTGCGCTGCCTGTGTGCCGTATTGTTCTTCTCGTAAAGCCTGTATCTCGTATTCATCGCCGCCACCTTCTCTAATGGCCTGCTCTTGCTGACGCACTTGTGAAACTAAGTTGGCTTGACGGTCTTGCTCTATTATCCAAGCGGGTGCTGCTGCATCCAAGGCTGCGTAGAGGGTTTGTTTTTCCTCATGACTCAGTGAGGCATCACTGCGAATGGCCACTTGCTTGAGCATGTAATCATCGTATTCATCTTCTTGTTGATAAAACGCATTGGCCGCTTCTGGAGAAAAGAATAAATCACGTGATTGTCGTACGGCCGCTTTCATTTCACTGACACGGTTTAGGTCGTAGGCGGCGTCTGAATAGCGAGCCACAAAATCGTTTTTAATGGCGCCAATGTTATTTTGGTATTGTAAAAAGCCTTCTAATATTTCAAGGGCGCTATCCAATGCTGGCCCTTGAAGCTGCGTGGCAAGATCGTGGCGAATGCGCAGCACACATTCCGCTAAGGTATCTTCCCCCATGGCGGATAAATAAAATTCGAATAAACGTTTCACCTTCATATTAATAATCAGCAAACCCTGTTCATCCACATCTAAAGGAGTAGGAGCGGGACTATCGGCCAATGAGTTAGGCAAAGAGGCATAAAAAATTTCAGCTTGCTCAGGGCTAAGGTCAGGTGTGTTCACTAAACCTGTAATGCTTTTTCTGGATACGGTTTTTTCAAACGCATCTTGTTTTACCTGTGCGCTTTCTTGCGGGGTATTTGTCTCTGCGGGCGTTTGATCAACAATAAAAAAAGATTTAACGATCAATAGCGCGCCCACAATCAGGCTAAAACTTATAAGGGGTTTAATCATGTATCTCTCTACAAATAATGAGGGATAAAACATGGGTCAATAACACATGTTATTGACCCTGTATTTCAAAAATTACAATCCGGCGTTTTTCAAACGGCGTGCGTGTTCAACATACAAAGGCACTGGGCTTGTGGTCCATAAACCGCGCAAACCAAACATGCCGTTAATTTCATCAGCATGGTTACCTGTGTAATCGTCACGAATCACTTTACCAAAGTGAGTAGAGCAACGTGGTACAAGGCCGTCGTTATCGGCGCCTGCCATTAGTGACGTAATGGCTAACACAGTATCAGCAGGGTCCAATACGTTTGAGTTAAAGACAGGGTTGTAGTTAGCAGACCAAGAATAAAAACGAATGCCGTTCGCACTATGCGCACCATCATTAACGGAATAATTCTTCACGTATTTAGGCCACCACCAAGATCCCACATTTACAGACGGTACTGTGCGGCAGTTACTTTGGCGAACCCCTTGAGGGTATTTAGCATTGTAAGTCACGGCGTCTTCGGTGTTCAGTGCACGTATGGTGCCCAGTGTATCCACAGCTTGATCTGGCTCGCCAGCTAATACAGCTTCAAAGGTGGCAATGGCATTGCCCAGTGTCACAGCAAACCCTTCAAGCGGTGAGTTTTTAACTTGATCCGCTACTGGCGAACCAAAATGTGGAGTGGCGATTGTAGTAATAGAAGACACTAACTCAGGACGAACCGCCGCCACATAACGAGATGTGCTGCCACCTTGCGAGTGACCAATCAGGTTTACTTTACTCGCACCTGTGGTGGCTAATAGGTCTTCAATGTAAGCCAGCAGAATTTCTCCACGAACTTCATCTGTATTCCAACCGGGTACTTGCGGTGTATAAACTGATGCGCCAACACCACGCAGGGCATTTTTAACACCGTAAAAATAGTCAGCTAAAATTTTATCAAAGCCCGCATGGCCGTGTACCAAAACAATTGGGTGTTGGGTTTTACCTGAGGTATCGGCGTGGCTTGAAAACGACGCTATGGTCGCGCACAAGGTAAAAGCAATGAGCATGCTTATGTTTTTTATTTTCACAGTGTCATCCTGTTTATTATTTTTTTATAGGTGAGTATTAGCGGCTTTAAAATAAAAGCGGCGGCACTATATAGGATTGAAATATCAAAATCTTTAAAATAATTTATAGTGGCGAGAACGGTCGAAAACTGTCTTTTTAAGTGGGTTTAATGGCTTAATAAATACCGAATTTTGTGATTTAAATTGCACACCTGTACTGCGTTAATAAAATTTTAATACTTAAAAAACAACGACTTCCAGCATACAAGTGTTTTTATTTTTAATGTTTTAAGCACAAAAAAAGGTGAACCAAGCGGTTCACCTTTTTTATTTCCATTAGCCAGAAAGACGCTCAGCCTTATTAACTCAGTGAAATATAAAATCTGTCTGATCATCAGCATCTACAGCCATTATAGATTGAGGTGCCGCCCATGCTTCTAAATCCGCTGAGGTTGCAGTATAAACATCGCCATTGCTTATGAAGGATGCGACCCAGCCACCACTTGGGTGTTTAATAAGTTTAGGCTCTTCTTCACTTTCGCTATCTGAGGCAGGCAGCATATTTAGAATCGTTAAATCGGCCCAGCTAGCTCCGTTATCAGTGGAGTAAGACATGATTGCCTCGACGTCACTGCCTGTTGTTGGAGTCTTCCCTTCCCAAGCAATGGCAATAGCGTCATCAGTAAACACCACTGAAGTTGGATAGTCTTGCATCGCTGTGTCACTAGCGTGATCACTGTTCACGACCACTGGCGCACTCCATGTTTTACCAAAATCATTTGTCATAATGGCGTAAATATCTAAATCACCATCGTTTTCTGAACTGTAGGCTAATACTCCTTTACCATTGGCATTAATATCAACCTGAGGGAAGTAGTCTGTATCACTATCTGATTGGGCATCGGGGTTTAATGCAGTGGGGTCTGACCAAGTAACACCTGCATCGTCAGAGTAAATGCCGTAAAGATCATAGTCACTGCCACTGCTGCCATCTGGCTGCATGCGAGAGTGCCAACTAATAAACCAATGATCACCATTGGCAGCTACTACAGGGTTGTCATCCAGTGTGCTGTCTGAGTCACCATATTTATTAACAAGAGCGGGGGTCGACCAAGTTACACCCTTATCAGTAGAAACCGCATAAAACACATCGTCATCAGCCCCTGTCGATAAATAATCTTCATATGAAATCCAAACAGCAATCCAGTTGCCGTTACCATCATAAGTAACATCCGGTGGTGTATCATCGGCACTCACAGCTAGGGTGGATGTTAATGGTACGGTATCGCTCCAGCTTGCACCGTTATCATGTGAATAGCTGGTGATCAGAGTGTAGTCGTAACCATAGGCAGGATTGGCATCGTTACTGCTTTCAGATATTGCAACCATTACAAGGTTGCCTTCATTATCAGCGGCCACTGACGGGTAATAATTGTATTCACTGGCTGGATCTGAAACTGTAAATTGAGAAAAAGCAGACCAGCTTTCACCAGTATCACTTGATTGGCCAAAGGTTAATGTTCGAGAGCTATCGGCTAATAGTGAAATTTTAAACGCTGGGCCTACAGTAATGGATTCACTGCTCAAGTTTTCTTGAAAGCCATCGTCGTCGGTAAAGCTCACTTGCAAATGAACCGCTAAATCTTCAAGGCTTCCATCTAAAGTAATACTGGCTGAATTGGCATCTTCAATTTCGGTATCGCCCGCAAACCATTGATAACTTAATGACGCTAAGTTAGTTCCATTGTCGTCTGTGTATTCAACGGCGGCGGTAAGGGTTTCTCCCACACGCTCATAACCCGAGAATGTTATGGTGCCGCTAGCATTAACATTACTAGGCGTATCCTTGCTTGATGAACTGTCGATACATGCGCTTAACAAAAAGCTGCTTGTTAATAAAACCGATAGGTATTTCAAGGCTTTCTCCTATTTATTGACTGCTCTATTATTCGGCAATAATAGTAACTTAGTATTGGCGCTTAATATATGTTGGAAATGTAATCAGGAACAACGCCAGAAAGCGGTTAATACTTGTCCATTTAGTGTATAAGAAAACCCAGAAACAGCATTCTCAGCTGCTCTCCATAAAAAGGAGTCTGAATGAGCATCACAAGGAACACCCTAGAAAACGCCGTTAAAGAGGACATCATTTCTCTAGAACAGGCCGAAAGGTTAATTGCGTTTATCAATGCCCAACCCAATAACGGGCCGAGCTTCGATTTCACTCATGTTCTCTATTACCTTGGAGGCATGATTGCCATTGGGGCCATGACGCTTTTTATGACGCTGGGCTGGGAATCGTTTGGCGGCATGGGCATTCTCTCGATTTCCATATTGTATGCAGGTATAGGGCTTAAGCTAACGGAAAAATTTAAAGCCAAAGGTTATTTAATTCCCGCCGGTATTTGTGGAACCTTTGTTATTGCTTTAACACCGCTAGCCATTTACGGGCTTCAACACGCCCTTGGGGTTTGGCCTGACGAAAGCACTTACCGTGATTATCATAGATATATTGAGTGGCACTGGATATTTATGGAACTGGGCACTTTGGCTGCTGGCGCCATTATGGCTTGGAGATACAAGTTCCCATTTTTAATGATGCCAATCGCTGTAACCCTTTGGTATTTAAGCATGGATATTACCGCGATTATTTCTGGTGGTGATTTTGATTGGACACTTAGGAAAATCGTTTCTATGTATAGTGGGCTACTAATGATTGCCTTAGCCTTTTGGATTGATATTAGGTCCCGAAATAAAGCGGATTATGCCTTCTGGATTTATTTATTTGGTGTGATCGCTTTCTGGTGTGGTATGTCTCTTCAAAGTTCAGACAGCGAACTAGCTAAGTTTATTTATTTTAGTATTAACCTTTTAATGATTACTGTGGGTGTCATATTAGTCAGAAGAGTTTTTGTTATCTTCGGCGCACTGGGCAGCTGCGGATATTTAAGTTATCTAGCATCAAATGTATTTAAAGACAGCTGGCTTTTTCCAATCACCCTTACAGCTTTGGGTTTATTGGTTATTTATCTAGGCGTGCTTTGGCAAAAACATGAACAAGAGATTACAAGTAAAGTACGCAGTGTATTGCCGCTGGCTTTGCGTGAACTTTTAGAGTCTAAGTGATTTATTATTAAATAATAGTGAATACCTTTTAAGTCATTTAAAGTATTTTTTCTATTCAATCATTCAAAAAAAGGCGAACCAAATGGTTCGCCTTTTTCCTACTAAAGTTTTAAATTTAATATGCATACTCATTTATTTCATAATTACAACTCTATTTATAATTTGGATTTTTAGCTATTATTGCACCCCTGTATATTTAAGGTTTCAATATGGACTTTCTACTTGTCAAGGAATGGCAGGGCTATAGCAAACTTACTGCTATCGCTTTTTTAATTGCCTCTACTTTAGCTCCCTCTACTTCCTTTTCTGCTAACGGCCCAGGTAATATTGGCCGTGAAGACTATGACCTAGACAATGACGGTCTTATAGAAATCAATGATCTCTCTGATCTTAATGAAATTCGTCACAGCCTAGATGGCACCACCCTTTACTCCAACAATACTGGCTGTCCGGCCGATGGTTGTAATGGTTTTGAACTTACCACTGATTTAGATTTCGATACCAATCAAGATGGCGTTATGGATATCGATGATAACTACTGGAATGATAATGGTAGAGCCATAGGGGAGGGCTGGCTTCCTATCGGCTATCTTAGTGATGATGGCGATGCACCATTTACAGCTACTTTTGAAGGTAATTCAAATACAATCAATAACCTTTATATCAACAGAGAAAACATGAGCTATATCGGCTTATTTGGTGCGATTAGTCATGCCCAAATTCGCAATGTAAACCTTGCAGGTTCTCTGGCATCAGTAACAGGTGAGCATGAGGTTGCTCTTTTAGCTGGGAGAGTTCAGCAGAACAGTAAAATTATAAATAGCCACAGTGAAGGCCGTATTTTTGGGGATCTTCATGTGGGCGGCTTAGTGGGCCATTTACAAGATAGTGAGCTCACAGGGTTATCTTTTCAGGGAAGCAATTTTGGAATGAGCTTCGCCGGTGGTTTAGTCGGAACAGCTGCAAACAACAACAAAATAAATGACAGCTTTAGCAAAGGAAAAATCCAAGGTGAATACGTACTGGGAGGATTAATTGGCTCTATTGGAAATAACAATGAAATTGAAACAAGCTATAGCACAGCAGATGTCACGGGCTTTACTCCTAGAGGTGGACTAGGAAGGCTAGGAGGGCTATTAGGCTCTGCAGACAACGGTAACCTAATTAAATTTTGCTTTAGCATTGGACGCGTTCATGCAAATTATACATATAGCTATAATGGCATCGGAGGCTTCATCGGTGAATTAGGCGATGACAACCAAGTGATTGCAAACTTTAGTTCCAGCAATACTACTGGTGGGGGTGACGGCTCAGGGGGATTAATTGGGCTTGTATACACAAATAATATAATCACTTCCAATTTTAGCTCAGGATTCGTCTCCGGCAATAATACACTAGGGGGCTTAATCGCTGATGTACTTGGCTCCGATAACACAATAACAAATAGTTATTGGGCAACTGACAATTCGGGTTTATTAAACAGCGATGGTGAATCTGAAACTCAAGGCTATGTGGGCCTACCTTTAGCCAAACTACAGTGCCCTCTTCAAGCAAATACCAATGCTGAGAATAGTAGCTGCTTATCCGAAGATGATCGTGATGAAGGGCTCGAATCTGGTTTGACCCTATATAAAGACTGGAACCATTACGAATTCAATGGCACTCCTGCTTGGGACTTTGGTAACGGCGAGCAATTACCTGGCTTAAATTTAAGTGGCGTCATCTATAGAGATTCTGATGGAGATGGATCACTAGATGCTGATGATGTTTGGCCAATGCAAAAGGCTGCTTCTTTAGATGATGATATGGATGGCTACCCTGACACTTGGCATTCTAGCTGCGACATCGAATGCAGACTGGAGTCGGGCTTAGTTCTGGATCACTTTCCAAATGACAGCAGCGGAGGCAAAGACTCTGATTTTGACGGCCTATTAGATGAATGGCCTACTGACTGTAATAATGACTGCCAAGCATCTTCAACTCTAGTTCTTGATGAACACCTAAATGATTTTGATAACGATGGCATTAGTGACAGTGATGATTTGGACGACAACGGTGACGGCAATGTGGATATTGATGCTGACAATGATGGCTTCATTGATATAAATAACTTAGTGGATTTGAATGCTATACGCTATCAATTAGATGGTACTGGCTATCAAGTATCTGCTGAAGCGGAGATAGATCAGTCAGGGTGTCCTTACACCTCAACTTTAGGGGTCTATAAGCAAACTTGCTTTGGCTATGAATTAAGAGCGGACTTGGATTTTGATACCAACCAAGATGGAATCATTAGCGAGGCCGATACCCATTGGAATGCAAACGAGGAAGGAATTGGCGAAGGTTGGTTACCCCTAGGGTCTTTTCGGTCGATTTTAGAAGGTAACAACCATACTATTCACAACCTTCATATTAATAGGGAAGAAGGCCAGTACATTGGTTTATTCAGCTCATTATATAATGCTCAAATTCGAAATTTAAAATTAGATGGCCCCTTAATGAAGGTGGAGGGAGAACGGTTTGTTGGAGGCCTAGCTGGTAGAGCCTCAGGAGATACCATTATCTCCAATAGCTTGGTCGGTGGTGAAGTTCGAGGCCCTTATTATATTGGTGGTTTTATTGGATATATGGGGCACCAAAATTCACAAAGCCAAATTATCAATAGTCGAAGCGTAGGTTCTGTTATTGCTCCGTTTGGCCTAGCAGCCGGAGGGTTGGTCGGCTACGCATATGAAAATATTGAAATTAAATCTAGTTATAACTTGGGTTATGTTTACGCATTTGTCGCATCAGGTGGGCTTGTCGGTCAAGCCGGGCAGAATATTCAAATCACAAACAGCTTTAATGGTGGCCGCGTTCGAGGTTATAGCGGTCTAGGTGGCTTGGTAGGGAAAACAGGTAACTTAAATAAAATTATTTCAAGCTTCAATTCTGGCTATCTTTCTGGAGATTCTGACATTGGAGGCTTAGTCGGTGTAGTGGCATCAAATAATCATATTGAAGGGAGTTTCAGTACAGGCCAATTAAGAGGAGATGAAAATGTAGGTGGCCTACTTGGTAGTATTGAAGGTAGCAACAATATAATAACAAGAAGTTACTGGGCAACAGATTCAAGCAAGCAGTTAACAAGTGCCGGTAGTTCGGCTATAAATCACCCTGAAAACCAAGAGTATTTTGGCGTCCCTTTAATTTCTTTACAGTGCCCAACTCAAGAAAACTCAAGTACCGAGAACAGTTTTTGCATTCCAGAGAATGGAGTCAGTGAAGGCCATGAGTTGATAGATGTACTGTACCAAGACTGGGGGAAATTTAAATTAAATGGACAACCTGTTTGGGACTTTGGTAACGACCAGCAATTACCTGCATTAGTTATAAACAACGTTACTTTTAAAGATGCTGACGGAGATGGTTTATTAGATAAAGATGATCCTTACCCTGATGATACTGATAATGACAACAGCATAAACTCAATAGATCCTTTTCCGTTTATTGGGGCTGCAAATATGGATACTGATGGCGATGGAAAACCAGATTCTTGGCTAGGTGACTGTAATTCGCATTGCCAGTACTTAACCGGTTTAGAATTAGATACTGACGATGATAATGACGGTATCCCTGATGAACTCGATACAGATATAAATACTGATAATGGTTTGCCCGAATTAACTAAGGTTCCCAGTCAAAGTCACGTACCAGTAAATAGTGATGATGGGAAGTTTGTTACATTAACCTGGGGCTCGGAATTCTTTAGTCAGTTCGAAGCCTATGATGTAACTGACAATTATAATTTAAGATATGAAGCCAGTTTAAGTGGTAAGACAATTACAATTAATGACGAAAGTAAAGTCGAGTTACCAAGTGGACGCTTACAAATAGATTGGGTCGCTATAGATAAAACAGGTAACCGCAGTAATTCACTATCGCAAATTATAAATGTTTACCCGAAAGTTTATTTTAAATCACCTAACAGTATTACAGGTGATAACAGCATTGCTGAAATAAATGTCGCTCTTACGGGTGAGGCACCAGAATACCCTGTAGTTATTGAATACAAACTGAATAAAGAATTAAGTGACAGTTTAATAGATCAGCGTGATTTTCTTAGCTCTTTTAATGTTACTAAAACTCATACAATGTCTATTGAAGCTGGAGACAATCAAGATAGTTTAAACACAATAGGAGATTTACTCATTCCTATCTCGGGTAATGACATAAGTGAATATGATGAAAATATTGTATTTGACCTGCTAGGAGTAAACACTGGCAGGGGTAAAGAAAATCATTATTTAGTGGATATAGATAAGAAGCAACATACCTTGATGATTGCTTATCAAAATATTGCACCAGAGATACAGTTACAGATACAACAAAACGGCAAAGATGTTAACAGCATAAACCCTAAGGCTGGAGAAGTAACCATTACTGCAGCCGTAACTGATGGAAACGATATTGATGAGCACACACTGGAATGGGATGTTGAATCGCTATCACTTCCTTCCCCCCTTGATCGAGTTCTGATATTTAACCCAGAAAACATGGCTGAAGGTAATTATAATATTTATGTTACTGCAACTGATTCAGGGGAAAATAACTTGTCGACCACCCAAGAGATTCAATTGAAGATAGCAACACCAAAACCAGATGATGATTTTATGGGAATCGCTAGCCTTTGGTGGTTAATACTTTTCTTAGCTAGCGTTACTATCTACAGGCGCCCTACCAGAGCTAATTAAATCCCGCCCACAAAAAAAGGTGAAGCAAATGCTTCACCTTTTTTGTTTTTACGAGACCTAAAAGGCTTCACGACAAACCGCTCATTGCGGTCTATCTATTGCTAATTACTCAGCAAGCGTCGCTTGTACAGCCGGCATCAACTGGCTCTTACGAGACATCATACCTGGCAAGTACATTAGCTGGTCTTCAACTTTCTCGCCGTATGCTTTACCAGCAAGCTCTGCTTCTGCTTCTGAGTAAATCACTAGGTGAGAGTTTTTCGTTTTAGTATCTACAATGGCGAAGAAGATGAAGTCCAAACCTTGTTTGGCTTTTTCACCTGTCATTTCTTCTAGTAGATCCGCTTTACGGTCTAGCAGTTGCTCTGGCAATAGTGTTTCTGCAACGCCGAAGCCTACTTTTTTACCGTTGATTTCGTAGTGTTTGAAATCGCCTTTTAATACGTCGTAAGTAGAAACGTCTGCAAGGTCCGATTTGGCTTCCATCATTTTTTGGCCAAAGTCGTATAGGTCTGCGATGCCTGCAATGTTTGCTAGTTTCTCGGCAAATGGCTTGTCCACAGGGCATGTGGTTGGCGATTCGAAAATCAAAGTATCCGATAGGATACCGGCCAATAATACACAAGCTGTTTCTGGGCTAGGCACTTTGCCTGCTTTTTCAAAACGGTCCGCAAGGATCGTGGCTGCACTGCCCCAAGGACGAATATCAACCGACACAGGTGTGTTGAAGGTGATTGGCTGATCTTGGATAGCGTGGTGATCAATGATGGCCACGATATCGCTGTTATCCACATCTTTGTGTAGCTGTGTTTTTTGGTTGAAGTCTACAAGGCCTACTTTTTGGCCTTCTACCTTGCTGATCATTTTAGGCAGTTCAACACCGCAATAATCCACAACAAATTGTGTTTCTTTGTTTAGCTCGCCAGCACGACGTGCTTCACCACCGAACAATTCAGCTGCACCAATCGCAGAACCAATGGTATCGCTGTCAGGGCTTAGGTGGCCTAACCATACTAGGTTGTCAGTGTCGTTGTTTTCAGGTGTTTCTAGATCAAAAAAAGCCATCTTTTTACCTCTAAAATGGGTAGTACTCAAAATTGGCGCGATTATAACCATAAAGTGCCTTTGGTTATAATAATTTAGTGTTCTAATGCCGCGCAGCTAGGGAAAAGGCCCTATTATCAAGGATTTACCCCTCTATTAATTATACACTCTGGCTATTTGGCCTAACTGCCCTTTTGGGCGTTTAATTGATATGGGTCGTACTACATATGCATCACACCCATAAAGAGAGCCCATTTACATGAATCAAGCGGCCTACAGGGTTTTAAACACGGTATTTGGTTATAGCGAGTTTCGCCCGCCACAAGACCAAATCATTGAAGCCCTATTAAACGCTGAAGACGCCTTTGTCTTGATGCCCACTGGGGGCGGCAAGTCGTTGTGCTATCAAATACCGGCCTTGGTACGAGGCGGGGTGGGCATTGTGGTGTCGCCTCTTATTGCCCTAATGCAAGACCAAGTAAGCGCCCTGACCCAAGCGGGGGTGCGGGCCGCGTGCATTAACTCCTCCATGGGCCATGATCACAACTACCAAGTAGAGCAAATGGCCTTAAGGGGCGAACTGGATGTGATTTACATGGCCCCAGAGCGCTTAGCCTTGCAGCGCTGTCTGGGTTGGCTCAGCCAATGCAACATCGCCCTATTCGCCATTGATGAGGCCCACTGCGTAAGCCAATGGGGCCATGATTTTCGCAGCGATTATTTACAGCTGGGGATTTTGCAGCAAGTATTTCCCCATGTACCCAGAATCGCCCTCACTGCCACGGCCGATGCCAAAACCCGCGAAGAAATCATTCAGCGCTTGGGTTTGCAAAATGCCCGTGTGTTTGTGTCTGGTTTTGATCGCCCTAATATTCAGTACCGCATTACCCAGAAAAATAATCCTAAAAAGCAGTTATTATCGTTTTTACAAACTGAGCACACAGGGCACGCCGGTGTGGTGTATTGCCTATCGCGCAAAAAAGTAGAAGCCACCGCCCAATGGTTAAGTGAGCAAGGCATTAATGCTTTGCCGTATCATGCTGGTTTAGATAAATCCGTGCGTCAGCAAAACCAAGAACGCTTTTTACGAGAAGAAGGCATTGTCATGGTGGCCACCATTGCTTTTGGTATGGGCATAGACAAACCCGATGTGCGTTTTGTGGCCCACCTAGATTTACCCAAAAGCATTGAAGCCTATTACCAAGAAACCGGCCGCGCCGGACGCGATGGCCAAGCTGCCACCGCATGGATGGCCTACGGATTAGAAGACGTTATAAAGTTAAAACAAATGATGGCGGGCAGCGATGCCAATGAAAACTTTAAACGCATTGAACAGCAAAAATTAAACGGCATGTTAGGTTTGGCCGAACTCACCACCTGCCGTCGCCAAACCTTAATTGGGTATTTTGGCGACACCCTGCCTCAGCCTTGTGGCAACTGTGATAACTGTTTAACCCCAGTGCAAACATGGGACGGCACCGATGCCGCACGTAAAGCATTAAGCTGTGTTTATCGCACCGATCAGCGTTTTGGTGTGGTGCATTTAATTAATGTATTGCGCGGTAAAACCACAGATAAAATCAAACAAATGAATCACCAAAATGTGAGTACTTTTGGTATCGGCCAAGATTTGAGTGATGGCCAATGGCGTTCTGTATTTCGCCAATTGGTGGCCCGTGGTTATTTAAATGTAAACTTTGATTACGGCCAATTATTTTTAAGTGAAAGCAGTCGTGGCATTTTACGCGGCGAAGAATCTTTAATGCTGCGCGTGGACACCATGCAAAGCAAAAGCAGCACAGGCGGCACTAGCAAAAAATCTAAGTCGGTGGATATTAATGAAGCTGACATGGCATTGTGGGAAGCTCTGCGCACGTGTCGAAAAGATCTTGCCAGCGAACAAGGCATTCCTCCGTTTATGATTTTTCACGATGCCACCTTAAAAGACATGCTGGATAATAAACCCGATACCTTAAACAGTTTTGCTAACATAAGCGGCGTGGGCCAGAAAAAACTGGATAAATACGGGGCAGAATTTTTGGCGGTGTTAAATGCTTTTTAATAATCCTAGCCATTGGATGATGTGTTCTGATTGCCAAGGGCAAGGAAAAAAAAGCCGACGCCTGCGTAAAAAAGTTAAGCTGCGCTATCAGCGTGAATTGGCAGCTTTTGAAAAAGCTCTGTTGAAAAACAAAGAGTTTCAAGATAAAAACTTCAAATCTGAGCCACCAACACAGCCCACACCACACCTTGAAAATTGCTTAACCTGTAATGGCTCGGGTTTATTAGCTGCTGATACACAAGCTAATGAAGACAGCAAAGAACAAGATTACCCACACCTTGCCATCATTGGTGGTGGCATTGGCGGTGTGGCACTGGCGGTTGCCTGTTTACACCGTAATATTCCCTTTACCCTTTACGAGCGTGACAGCGCTTTTGATACCCGCTCTCAGGGTTATGGCCTAACGTTGCAGCAAGCCAGCCGAGCCATTGAAGGTTTGGGCATTGTTGAATTGCAAGATGGCATCACTTCTACTCGCCATGTTGTGCACACCACGGAAGGAAAAGTCATTGCTGATTGGGGCATCCGTGATTTTGATGAAACAACCTTAAAAGCACCGCCTAAACGCACCAATGTGCATATCGCGCGGCAATCTTTGCGCCTAGCATTACTTGAACAATTAGGTGGCCATGATGCTGTGCAATGGGGCCATCAATTAGTGGGCCTGCAAGATCGTGAAAATAACGGAATAGAATTACAGTTTAAAGTGCAAGGCCAACACGCATTAAAACACCACAAAGCCGATCTTGTGGTTGGCACCGACGGCATTCGCAGTGCTGTGCGAAATTTATTAATTGGCGAGCAAGTCAGTCCATTGCGCTATTTAGATTGCATTGTGATTTTAGGCATTTGCCCTTTAGCGCAATTAAAAAACCATCCAGCGCGAGAAACATCTCCAGAAGAAAGTATTGAAAGCCCGTTATTAGATGGCGCCACGGTTTTTCAAAGCGCCAATGGCCACGAACGCATTTATATGATGCCGTTTAAAACAGATTCCATCATGTGGCAATTAAGCTTTCCCATGACAGAAGAATCTTCAAAAGCATTAAGTGCAAAGGGCCCACAAGCATTAAAAGAAGAAGCCTTAAGCCGCTGCCAGTGGCACGAACCCATTCCACAAATTTTAGCCGCCACCCATCATGAACATATATCCGGTTACCCCGTGTATGACCGCGCACAACTTGAAGCGCATTTATTAACACCTCACAAACATGCAACCTTAATTGGCGATGCGGCACACCCAATGAGCCCGTTCAAAGGCCAAGGGGCTAATCAGGCATTATTGGATGCATTGGCGCTAGCTCGAGGCATTACAAAAAACTGTGGGGCAATAAAATCCTGTGGCACTGAGTCCCAATGGCGCGACAAAGGCATCAGAGAAAGTGTATTAAATGAATTTGAAAATCACATGCTGCAGCGCAGTGCATCAAAAGTAAAAGGCTCCGCCGACGCCGCTGAGTTTTTACATTCAGATGTGGTGTTGCATGAAGGGAATGAACCTAGAGGGCGAGTACTATTGAGGGAAAAACCGTCAGATTCAGACTAATCCGAACTTATATAGTAGGGTGCTATTAGCGCCGTGGGCGCGTAATACACCTTTATGCAACCCACAAAAAAAGGTGCATTACGAACCTCGCAAGCTCGCTTCTAATAGCACCCTACAAGTTTGTATTTATATTTTAATTATAGATTCGCCCTAGCTTTTGTTAAGATAGGCCCACTCGACTTATTACAGGCACATTACCGCGTGGCAGCTTTTCAACTTAGAGATTATCAACAAGAAGCCGTTGACGCGACGCTCAAACATTTCCGTAAAAGCAATGAGTCCGCTGTCATTGTACTGCCCACAGGTGCTGGTAAAAGTTTGGTCATTGCCGAGCTTGCCCGTTTGGCCAACCACAAAATATTGGTGCTCACTCACGTAAAAGAATTGGTTGAGCAAAACCATCAAAAGTACGAAAGTTTAGGATTAACTGCGGGTATTTATTCTGCCGGGTTAAAGCAAAAGCAAACTCAGCATCAAGTGACCTTTGCCAGTATTCAATCCGCTGCACGCAATTTAGATGATTTTTCTGAGCCTTATTCGCTAATTATTATTGATGAATGCCATCGAGTAAATTTTCTAGACCATAAGCAAGCTAAGTTAAAACTTGAACCTAATAAAAAAGACGACGATACCAACCAATACCAGCAAGTCATTGAGAAATTAAAATCGGTAAATCCACAAGTTAAACTTTTGGGCTTAACCGCCACCCCTTACCGTTTAGGCATGGGCTGGATTTATCGTAAACATTATCGTGGCATCATGCGAAGCGAGCAAAGCCGTCCGTTTGAGCACTGCATTTATGAGTTACCGCTGCGCTATTTGATCAAAAAACAATATTTAACCGAGCCTAAATTGGTGGACGCCACCATCGAGCATTACGATTTAGCAGGCCTCAAAGAAAATGCCGGTGGCGAATACAATGCCAGCGAGGTGAACCATTTATTAAGCCGACACCACAGGGTCACCAAAGGCATTACTGAACAAGTTATTGAGCTATCAAAGACTCGACAAGGCATTATGATTTTTGCCGCCACTGTGGATCACGCTAAAGAAGTATTCAGTTATTTACCAACAGATGAAAGTGCATTAATCACAGGGGCCACCGATAGCAAAGAGCGGGATGACTTAATTAAGCGCTTTAAAACAAAAGACATTAAATATTTAGTGAATGTTTCGGTATTAACCACAGGCTTTGATGCGCCTCATGTGGATATGATTGCCATACTGCGTCCCACTCAATCGGTAAGCTTGTATCAGCAAATCATTGGCCGTGGCCTGCGCTTAAGCCCCAAAAAAAAAGATTGCCTAGTGATTGATTACACCGGCAATGATTTTGATTTATACCAACCTGAAGTGGGTGAGAAAAAACCCAACAATCAAAGCCAGCCTGTGCAAGTATTTTGCCCTAGTTGTGAGTTCCCCAATATATTCTGGGGCATTAATGATGATGACGGCCACCTAGTTGAGCATTACGGACGACGTTGCCAAGGGCTAATTGACGAGCCCTTTGATACGCTTTCAAATATAAACACTGCGTCCCAGCAATGTGATTACCGCTTTGTATTTAAAGAATGCCCACACTGTGGTGCTGAAAACGACATTGCCGCACGCACCTGTTTGCAATGCCACAGCGTATTAGTGGACCCGGATGACATGCTCAAAAAAGCATTACAGCTTAAAGATTCAAAAGTGATTCGCTGTGCCGGTGTGAGCTTAGAAGCGCTTAATGAAAAAGGCAGTAATAAAGACAGTGAAACATTAAAAATTATTTATCACGATGAAGAAGGTGTGGAACTCAGTGAATCTTTTGATTTTTCTAAAAAGAATCAAGTAAAAGCATTTAATGAGATTTTTGCAAAACGCCTAAGCAAAGCCATAGGCGGTAAAATTGGCACATCTGAAACATTTGAAATTGAAAATCGTCAGCAAGTTTTAAAATTGGCATCACTCTTCCCTTGCCCTGATTTTATCATCGCTAAAAAGCAAAAATACTACATGCGCATTAAACATCGGCTATTTGATTATGAAGGCCCTTACCGTAAAGCCAACCAGATTAAATAAACTTACATATTGCCAATGCAGCTTTCAGCTTGGCCGTGGGTAATCTAAAACCCCTTCAGAAGGATAACGCTGCTCACATTCATCAATCGAGGTTTTGACCACTCGACCGTAAAAAGCGTTCTCTATTTTTAGCCATTTTTTAATGAGCTCCTCACTCACGTTACATTCTTTAAACGCTGCCATTAATAAGTCCTCTCGGGCTTTAAACACGTCGTCCGTTATAAAAATATGCTTATGAGCATGAGGTGGGGTTTTGCCCCCATAAACATTATCGCCCCCAAGAGCGGCCTGCATGAAGTCAACCTGCTGCAATTCGATATGATCTTGCGGCACATTGTGGAAATAGTTTTTTAACCAAGGGTCGCTGTAGATTTTGTCATAGAATACCTTGCCCACATCTTCGAGTATTTTACGGCCGCCCAGCCTTTCGAAATCGGCCTTTTTATCTGCCATTGCCTATCCTCTTAATAGATACGCCTGCAAAGCGAGTTGCCAGCGCACTGGATAAGCTTTTAGTCTAGGTGGCAATAGCCGTATGCGCCTGCATTAATTGATACAGATACCCATTAACTCGGTGCTTTAATAGCGCTTTAAAGGCGAAAAAACAGCCAAATTCGTCTATGTTTATCTCTTCACTCTTCATTTAACAGACTTGGCCTTTACACAGGCTCTATTCTCTTTTCTAATAACCCCAAATTTAAGGAGCGCATTATGGCTGGCCTAGTATCAAACGTTGATCCAGATGGATTGTTAGAGTATTCAGTAGTATTTACCGACCGTTCATTGAACCACATGTCACAAACCTTTCAGGGCGTGATGCGTGATATCTCAAGTACCCTTAAAGATGTGTACCAAGCAGACAGCGTTGTGGTTGTACCTGGTGGCGGTACTTACGGTATGGAAGCGGTAGCACGTCAATTTGCTACGGATAAAAAATGCCTAATCATTCGTAACGGTTGGTTCAGCTACCGTTGGACTCAGATTTTTGAATTTGGCCAAATCCCAGCAAGCGAAACTGTATTAAAAGCGCAACGCACTTCAGACGCACCTGATGCACCGTTTGCCCCTGAGTCCATCGAAGAAGTCGTGGCCACCATTAAAGCTGAAAAGCCTCAAATGGTATTTGCCCCTCACGTGGAAACAGCCTCTGGCATCATGTTAAGCGATGAGTACATTCAAGCGGTGACTGAAGCGGTGCATTCTGTGGGCGGTTTATTCGTTCTTGACTGTGTGGCCTCTGGTACGCTTTGGGTGGACATGAAAAAACTGGGCGTGGATGTATTAATCAGCGCTCCACAAAAAGGCTGGAGCGCCAGCCCATGTGCGGCACTTGTTATGATGAATGAAGCAGCCCTAGCTGAGATGGAAAAAACCACCAGTTCAAGTTTTGCCTGCAACCTTAAGCAGTGGCACACCATCATGGCGGCCTACTTAAATGGCGGTCACGCTTATCACGCCACCATGCCAACGGATGCCCTTAAAAAATTCCGCGACACCATGTTAGAAACCAAAGAATACGGTTTTGATAAAGTGAAGCAGGAGCAGATCGATTTAGGCCAAGCTGTGCGTAGCATGCTTGAAAGCAAAGGCATTAAAAGCGTTGCTGCTGAAGGCTTCCAAGCCCCTGGCGTTGTGGTGAACTACACTGCCGATTCAGACATGCAAACCGGTAAAAAGTTTGCAGCCCAAGGCATGCAAGCGGCTGCTGGTGTACCGCTAATGTGTGACGAAGGGGATAGCTTCAAAACGTTCCGCATTGGTTTGTTCGGTTTGGACAAACTGCACAATGTAGAGCGTACAGTGGCAAGCCTTGAAAAAGTGATCGATCAGATTCTTTAATCGTCTTTCCCGCTTTATCTAAAAGCACGGCTTTGGCCGTGCTTTTTGCCTACATGGATGTAGGTACACTGGCGACGCAGGAGCTCAAGCCAGTGTTTTACCAATTTAGTTACTGTACAGCCCACACCTGTGTATAACCCCCTCCTCCTCCATATGAACAAGTTACCCACAGACACCCGCCCGTTACACATTGGCTATAATCAAAAGCACTATTAGCATACGAATTCCTATATAATCCGCCCTCGTTTTATTCTGTGGCCTATTTATACGGGCATCATTGAGGTAGTTACATGCAATTTAAAGCTTTAGGACTTGATCCGAAGATCCAGCAAGCCCTTGATGCCATCGGTTACACAGATATGACACCGGTACAGGAAATGGCCATTGTGCCTGCCCGCCGAGGTAAGGATGTACTTGCTAACGCACAAACCGGTACGGGTAAAACCGCCGCATTTGCCCTGCCTATCTTGCAGCAAATGCTGGATACACCAAAAGACACCGTGCCAAGCAGCCCACGTGCATTAATCCTAACCCCTACCCGTGAATTAGCCGAACAACTGGCTGAGACCATTGGTAAATACGCTCAATTCACAGATCTTGATGTATTGGCTGTCTATGGCGGCGTAAAACTGGGCGGCCAAGAACGTAAATTAAAAGCCGGCATTGATGTGTTAATCGCCACCCCTGGGCGCCTGATGGAGCACATTAACCAGTGCAATGTGGACCTAGCCAACAGCGAATTTGTGGTATTGGATGAAGCCGACCGCATGTTAGACATGGGCTTTATTGATGACGTGCAAACTTTGTTTCAGCACACAGCCAGCCAGCGTCAAACCCTATTATTTTCCGCCACTATTTCTCAAGGGGTAAACCAGTTATCCCATAAGATTTTAAAAAATCATCAAGTGGTGAGCGTAAGCAAAACTAACTCCACCGCCGATACCATTGAGCACGTGGTGTACCCTGCGGAAGAGCGCCGTAAAATTGATTTGTTTATGGACCTATTAACGGAACATAACTGGTTCCAGATTTTAGTGTTCACCAGCACCAAAGACCAAGCCGACCGCTTGCTAGCCGATTTAAAACTGCACAAAGTAACCGCCGCAGTTTGTCACGGCGATAAAAGCCAAGGCAGCCGTCGCCGTGCATTAAGCGACTTTAAAGCCGGGGACATTCAAGTATTGATCGCCACTGAAGTAGCGGCTCGTGGTTTGGATATTCAGGGTTTGGAATACGTACTGAACTTTAACCTGCCTTACCTAGCGGAAGATTATGTTCACCGCATTGGTCGCGCTGGCCGTGCTGGACAAAAAGGCATCGCAATTTCATTTGTTAGCCGTGAAGAAGAACGCACACTGGATAACATTGAGCGTTTGATTGGTTCACGCATTCGCCGTATTCAGCAACCGGGTTTTGAAGTAAGTAACCGTGACTCGCTGATTAAAACCGTGGCCCGTAAAGCTCGCCCTGCGCGCAGCAATAAAAGCAGCCAAGCCCGCTCATCTAATAGCAAGGTGAACAAACTGGCCGGTAGCAAACCTAAAAAAGCCGCTGGCCCTAAAAAGCCTAAAAACAAAGTCAAAAAGAAAAAGTAATAAGCTTTTTCTTTAATCACTAAAAAAGGCTAGGCACTTAATAAGTCCCTAGCCTTTTTTATGGGCGCTGCATTTAGGTTGGCACTTTCCGCAGGTTAAAGAATCTCTAAATGCCTTACCATTAACTGCACACTTTCATTGCCTCTAAACTCATTCACATCCATTTCAAATACTATGTGCACATTTTGTAAGTTATAAAGCTGTGTGGCATCAAAGCCGTGGCGCTCTATGGAAAACAAAATGGCATCCACTATTTGATTACTATTGGGTAGCTGCAAAGTTAGCTTTAAATGATTTTTATCCGCGCCAATTAAGCGCGATTTCACCACTTGAAATGCCCCATCAAATAACGGCTCGGGAAAGTTTTGCCCCCAAGGTGCCACAAAACGCAGTTTGCGCGCCATGTTAATGGTAAAGTCTTGTGAAGCCGGCATACCATCAGTTGTTAAGCAGTTTACCAACAGCTCAGGGGTTAACATTTCAGCGGCAATTTCTTCAAAGCATGTTTTGAACTCGTCTAAGTATTGTCTGTTTAGCGACAAACCCGCCGCCATGGCGTGTCCTCCAAATTTATTAAGGGCATGAGGCAAGCGTTTGGCCACTAAATCCAATGCATCACGTAAGTGAAAACCAGGAATCGATCGACCACTGGCTTTGAGCTCGGCCTCTGGGCTGTTATCCCCTTCTTGGGCTGGGGCAAAAACAATCACAGGGCGGTAATATTTTTCTTTTAACCTTGAGGCCAATAAACCAATCACACCTTGGTGAAAGTCCGCTTGAAACAAACACAAACTGCTGGCGCCCGATACTTGCGACTCTGGCAGTTTTGCAAGTTGAATCAAAGCTTGGGTCTGCATGCCCGCTTCAACCTGTTTGCGTTCGTTATTTAAGTCTTCTAATAATTGTGCGGCGCTTAACGCGTTATCGATATTATTTGATAACAAACACTCAATACCGATGCTCATGTCATCCATACGCCCTGCCGCATTTAAGCGCGGGCCCAATGCAAAACCAAAGTCTTTGCTAGTGAGTTGTTTGTGGTTCTTTTTAGAAACTTGTAATAGCGCAAGAATGCCCGGGCGCGCGAAACCCGAACGAATACGACGCAGACCCTGCTCTACTAAAATGCGATTGTTTTCATCCAACGGCACCACATCCGCCACCGAAGCTAACGCCACTAGATCTAAATAGTTTGCCATTTTAGGCAAACTATCATTAGCAAAACCGTTTTTAAGCCCTCTTTGTTTAATGATATGCGCACGCAACGCGCACAACACATAAAAAATAACCGCACAGCCGCATGCACTTTTAGACACAAACTCACAGTTAGGCTGATTAGGGTTAACAATGGCATCAGCGTTTGGCAAATCAGACTCTAGTGGCCCCGCTGCCAAGTGATGATCCGTCACCAATACCTGCATGCCTAATTCTTTTGCTCGCGCTACCCCTTCAAAACTGGAGATGCCGTTATCCACCGTAATTAATAAATCAGGCTGATACTCTTTGTGAGCAAGTTCAGTAATGGCTGGGGATAGTCCGTAACCGTATTCAAAACGGTTAGGTACTAAATAGTGTACCCAGGCTGCACCCATTTTATTTAAACAATCCACAGCCAGTGCAGTACTGGTGGCACCGTCCGCATCAAAATCCCCCACGATCAAAATGCGTTTTTTATTTTGTATGGCTTGAAATAAAAGTTCGCAGGCTTTTTCTATGCCTTTTAAACTTTCAAAGCTGGCCAGCCCTTTTAATCCAAATTCTAGGTTTTCAGACGATAAACCACGGCTTTGTAAAATGCGCTCTACAAGAGGAAGGGATGAATCTGCTGGGCGTCTCTGGATTTGAACCGTCATTTTATTTTCTAATTATAGTGATGGTAATTTTGTAAGAAGGCGCTCAGTGTGCCTCGCTACGAAGTGGTAAGGGTATGTACGCAATATCGATTAAACATTCGGCCGCGCACAGGCGCCCTCCTACAAGTGTGCTCTCGAAAAACAAAAAACGGCACCAAAAGGTGCCGTATTTTATAAAGCGTTAGCGAGGCCGCTAGTGCAAGGCGGGGGTATCGCGAGTCACCTGTACGTAGCTTGCCTACTTGAGGATGACGAGTGATACACCCAACGCAGCAATAGCAACGCAGGTAGCTTTATTACTTAAATGTGTTCTTAGCTATAAACGCATGAACAGCATCAATATCCGCTGGTAGTACGTCTAAACGCTCTTCACGTTCCATTAAGTCTGCTAAATGATGCGGCAGATCAGGGTGCTTAAAGCCCGCACGGTCTACGGCTTCTTCAAACTTAACAGGGTGCGCTGTACCCAAAGTAATCATTGGGATGTTTTTATTACGGCGCACTTCACGTGCCGCTTTAACACCAATGGCTGTGTGAGGGTCTAACAGGTAGCCTGTTTCTTCGAATACGTCTTGCATGGTTTTAACCGTTGCGTCTTCATCAACAGCGTAGCTGTCGAATACTTCGCGGGCTTTCGCTAGCTTGTCTTCGTCTAAAGAAACCACTTCAGTTTTCGCATTCATGCGGCCCATTAGCTCAGCTAATTTAGCACCGTCACGATCGTAAAGATCAAACAATAGACGTTCGAAGTTTGAAGAAACCGCAATGTCCATTGAAGGGGTGATGGTGTGCTCTAGGGCGTGCACTTCGTATTTGTTTTTGCTCATTAAACGGTGCAATACATCGTTTTTGTTGGTAGCAATGATTAGCTGTTCAATTGGCAAGCCCATTTTTTTCGCCATGTAACCGGCAAAAATATCACCAAAGTTACCGGTTGGTACTGAGTACGCCATTGGACGCACTGGACCACCCAGGTTTAGAGAAGAATAGAAGTAGTAAACGATCTGAGACATGATGCGCGCCCAGTTAATGCTGTTTACTGCCACAAGCTTGCGCTCGCCTTTCAAGAAACCTTGATCACCAAAACTGGCTTTAACCATGTCTTGTGCTTGGTCGAAGTTGCCTTCGATTGCGATGTTATAAATGTTATCGCCTTTCACCGTTGTCATTTGACGACGCTGAACTTCAGATACTTTACCGTGTGGATGCAAAATAAAGATATCCACATTACGACATGCTTTAGTGCCTTCGATAGCCGCTGAACCTGTGTCTCCAGAGGTGGCACCCATGATAACTACTTTTTCGTGACGACGCTCTAAAACGTAATCCAATAAACGACCAAGAGTTTGCAAGGCAAAATCTTTAAACGCCAAAGTAGGACCATGGAATAATTCTAAAACATATTCGTTGTGGTCGATTTGCTGCATTGGCGCAACCGCTTTATGGGCAAAGCTGCCGTACACTTCATCAAGAATTTTTTTCAGGTCAGCGCTTTCTACACAGCCTTCTACAAATGGCAGAATGATTTTGTGCGCAAGGTCTGCATATGGAAGATCACGCATGCTTTCAATTTCAGCTTGGCTGAATTTTGGCACGTCTTTAGGAACATACAAACCGCCATCTGTGGCTAGGCCTGTTAACAATACTTCTTCAAACGTTAACTCGGGAGCGTTACCGCGAGTTGAGATATATTTCATCATAATGTTTGGTCCTATTATCGACCGACTTTTTCAAAGTCTTTTGAATCTTTTAGTTCGAGTTAACCCATTAAATAACGGGTTAACTATTCGACACGAAATTAATTAAGGTGTTCAACTCGAATGCGAGTCACTGAATCCGTAATGTCTTCCAGTGCTTCGATCTCGCTGATGGCTTGGTTCATGATTTTTTCTTGAACCTTTTGTGTCAGCATAATCACAGGCACAAGGGTTTCGCCCTCGGCTGGCTCTTTTTGAATAATGGCTTCGATGTTAATGCCTTTATTGCTTAAGATGCTGGCCACGTTTGCCAAAACACCGGCTTTATCTTGCGCTTGCATGCGCAGGTAATAGCAGGTTTCGATTTCTTCAATTTCTAATACTTTCACATCGTCTAATGTGTTGTAAGACAACGGCGCCACTTTGATTTCGCGAGCGATATCAATGATGTCGGCAACCACTGCAGAAGCAGTAGGACCCGCTCCAGCGCCAGGGCCACAGAATAACGTGTCGTTTACCGCATCGCCTTTAACCGCGACTGCGTTCATTACGCCGTCTACTTTGGCAACCATGTTGGTTTCAGGGATCAGTGTTGGGTGAACACGTAGATCAATGCCCTTTTCAGAACGTGCTGAAATGCCTAGGTGTTTGATGCGGTAGCCAAGCTCTTCGGCGTATTCCACATCATCACGGGTGATCTTGCTGATGCCTTCGGTAAAGCAGTTATCGAACTGCAATGGAATGCCGTAAGCAATAGAAGAAAGGATGGTCAGCTTGTGCGCGGCATCAATGCCTTCAACATCAAACGTTGGGTCCGCTTCTGCGTAACCTAGCTCTTGTGCTTCTTTAAGTACGTCTGCGAAGTCACGGCCTTTGTCGCGCATTTCAGTCAGGATAAAGTTACCTGTACCGTTGATGATGCCTGCAACACGTTCGATGTTGTTTGCAGCCAAACCTTCACGAACCGCTTTAATGGCTGGAATACCGCCTGCAACACCGGCTTCATAGCCCACTGTTACGCCAGCTTTGTCAGCCGCTGCGAAGATTTCGTCACCGTGAACCGCAATCAATGCTTTGTTTGCTGTTACTACGTGCTTGCCGTTTTTGATGGCTTCTAGCACTAGCTCTTTGGCTACATCGTAGCCGCCGATTAGCTCAACCACTACGTCGATCTCTGGGTTACGCGCTACATCGAAGATATCACGGGTAATATTGGTGTTTGAGGTATCACAAGCAGCGTTGTCACGACGAGCGCCTACTTGCTCGATAATAATCTCACGACCGCTACGACGCGCAATTTGCGCTGCATTTTGGGTAAGAACGTTGAAAGTACCGCCACCGACAGTACCAAAGCCACATATACCTACTTTAACCGGTTTCACCAGATGGTCTCCGCTATCTTTGCTAATTAGCTCGCTAACTTAGCTTGGTTAGAGCCCTGATTTGATGTTCATCAGGTGCCTATAAATTTGGGTGGCAAATGTAGCACATTTAAAAGAAAGACGGGAGGTGTAAGACTGAGGATTAAGGCTGAAAATACCGATTAAAGCGGCGCTGAATCAGGGCTGCAGAGGGCAAAGGCCTTACAAAAGCTGTAAATAGCAAAAAGCCCCTATATTAGGGGCTTTATTTGGAGCGAAAAGGGCTAAATCAGACTTATATGCCCAGCTTTTTCGCTAGCTCATCAGCCGGCATGTAACCAGGTACTAACTCGCCTGAAGACAATACGATGGCTGGCGTGCCGCGAACACCAAACTGCTCACCTAATGCTAGGTGCGCTTCAATTGGCGCTTCGCACTTCAGGTTTTCTTTGATGAAGCCCGTGGCCTTGGCTTTATTCATGGCCGCTGCACGGTCTGCATCACACCATACGCTTTTTAGCTTTTTGTAAGAGCCTGTGAATTTGCTGCGTTTTTGATCCGTGTAAACACCGGCACGTGGGTAAGCTAAGTAACGCACTGTAATGCCCAGCTCGTTCAAACGCGGCACTTCACGGTGCAGCTTACGGCAGTAGCCACAATCCACATCAGTGAATACATTCACCACGGCTTTTTCATCGCCTTTGCTCTGGAAAACCACCATATCTTTGGCTTCTAGGGTTTCCACCAAGTTTTGGCGTTTAGTATCGCCACGCTTAGCCGTTAGGTTGATCATCTCGCCTGGGGCTGTTTGGAATAAAGAACCGTAAATGAAGTATTTACCATCGGCTGTGCTGTAAATCACTTCGCCTGAGGTTAGCTCCACTTCGTATAGGTTTTGGCCGTCAACTTGTGAGGCACTTTGTAGAATTAGGTTTGGCTGGGCAGCACGCAGTGCTTCAGCGATGGTTTCTTCAACACTTACCGCTTGAGTTACAGAACTAAAGCCGATTGCCAGCATGGCTAAAATGGTAGAAAAACGCATATCTTTTCTCGAATATTATGGTTACGGCATTAGAACATTGATTACATCCAAAGTTCCATAGCTAAATTCAGATAAATCCGAGCACAGTTCACAGCCTGCTTAAGGGATTGTAAGCAGGCTGTCATAGTTATTTGCTAAAGCGTTGGTAGTAGGTTTCCTTCTCTAAAATAAACAACTTAGCGCGTTTCTCTGGAAAGGTTATAAAGTGATGGAATTCAAAGCCTAGTTTAAGATCAATTTTTGCCGACGCGATGGCGTGTTCGTCCGGCTCACTGATTATGCGCTGTGCGCCTTTTTGTTCAAACATGTATTCCATAATGGCTCTGCCCAGCGGCAAGCCAAAACCTTTACCTACCACATCCAGTTCACCGATTAATGCATGGTAACCCCAGTCTTGCTGCTGCATTTCGTATTTGCCTTCAATACGGTCCCCTTTGCACGTATATACTTCTAAGTACAAAATATCTCGGCCATCTAACGATACGATTAACAGCTCTTGGTGTTTGTCGCCAAGCATTTGCGTAAAGTGCTGGTGTAATTCTGCTTTGCTTTTATTCATTTGCCAAAATGGAATCACATGCTCTTCGTTCATCCAGAAATGCAATAAATCCAAATCTTTATCAATATCAAACAAACGCATCTCAATCAGGCCAATGTCTTGAGAGCCGTTAACTGAAAATATAGTGCTGTCTGATTGCTTAGGGAGTGTGGCTTCCATATTACACACCCTCCGTTTCAGTTAATTTCAAGTGACTCGGATGTGCGGGATTGGCGATGGCCGGTAATATTTCAGGCTTCGGTCGCTCTGCATCGTCTGCATAACCCTGTGTCAGAATTCGTACTCTGTTCAAACACACTTTTTCAAAGGAGTCCCTTTGCATATCAAATAATTTAAAGCGCTCTTTTAACTGTGGAAATTTTGCCTGATAGCCTTCAATGGTTTTTTGCACTAAGCGCCAAAACTTATGTTCAGGAAAGTCCATATGGGTTTGCAAAATATCCGCCATGTAACGGTAATGCACCACATACAAACCGGTATAGATAAAGTGACATAACACTTCACCAGGATGAGAAAGCAAGACGGAGCGTAAACCTTCTGGTATATCCTGCATTTCTGGCAAGTCGCCTTCATAGATATTAATGTCATCTACAAAGTCTTTCATGGCCAAACCAGTGGGCACAAAATCACGCATGATCAGTACTGAGTTTTCTCCGTGGGGTGAAAACACCATGCCATAGTTATAAAGCACGTGTAATAACGGCGGAAAGGTTTGCTCTAATAATGTTTGCAACCATTCTTGTGTGGTTAAACCGGATGCTTCAATCAGTGCCTGCATAAAAGGTTTACCCTGAGCATCAATATGCAATAACGATGACATGGTTATGGCTTTTTCATTTTCAATCAATTTGGCATCCAAACTTTCTCGCCAAATTACACCCAAAAATTCTCTAAACTGATAAGGGGCACCTGGCATATCGTTATAGAATTTATGATCGTAATTAACACTGGCGATTTCCCCCAACAAGACCAACCGGCATTCTTTGCTTAGGTATTCATCTTGCTCAAGTTTGCTTTTTGCCCACTGAGTTAACTGCGGGGCTAACACCGTTCTTTCACCGGGCAAACCGCGATACACAGAGGTATTTAAAATACTCACAGGCAGTTTTACATAATGGCGATTGGGTGTTGTGATGTTATTCATGGTGCGAATGGATTGCATGGGTACATACTTATCATCCGAAGTACCCACGGATACAATTTTATTTAATGCAATGTCTTCGCAAAAAAGCGGGATCAATACATTTTGCCACTGCCACTCATGCACAGGCATATACCAGTAGTCTTTTAGATCTAAACCTTTTTCAAGCAAAACTTGATCAAACTTAGCCAGTCTCTCTTCACCTAACTCTTCACGTAATAAACCTTCAGGGCTCATAGCGTCAACGGTTTGAAAACTGCTGCTGGATTTAGAAATCGCAATCCAGTTTAACGCTATCTCTGTATTCATTTCAGGTGCGAAACGTTGATAGTCATCGTAACCAAAACCAATTCGGCCTTTATTCACCACAATCCATGGGTGCGCTTTCATCTCCCCTTCTAGCTGGCTACTGCTCACATGCAATAGCTCTTCTGAACAAAGACGTTTATTAGACATCAGGTGCGCATCCGCTAATAAGGTATTGTTCATTTCTTTTAACAGATAAGCTTCAGTCATATCCTTAATGCCGATCTTGTCTTTGATATCTAATACAAACTGACTTACATCCCAGGCATTTTCAGACACGCCTTTATATACACGTCGCATGGAATCTTTATCAACATGCCAGTTGGTAAGCATTCTAGGGCTAGCATCAAAGACATAAGCCAGTTCATCGCTAATTGAATAGAAAAATGTCACATCGCCATTTTCACGCTGCTCGATGATTTCAGGTGAGATGATCTCTTCGTATAAGAATTCCGTTAAAAACTTTGTCAATAAGTTCGTTTTAACCGATTGCCAAATTTGAGGCGTTAAAACGTCGTTTAACATGTTTACATCGTGCTTTTGTTGTTCGTGAGCGGACCATGTCATGCGACCACCTCCTTTGTATAGTGTTGAGTTTTTTTAATATTGAGAAACGTAAGAACTGTAATAAACAAGCACAATGCGTAGACACCGGCTGAGAACACAAACGGCATATCAATCGAATATTGACTAACAATGCCAGCGGCTGTGATGGGCGATATAAATAACGCGATATTTTGTACTGCAATTGATAAAGAATAATTAAAATGTAAATTACGCTTATCACTCACCTTGAAAATAAAGATATCGATCGCCGCCATCGCCATGATCAGCGACATGCCAAGAACACATCGAGCCATTAGAAGTTGTGTGTAATTTTGAGCGATAAATTGCAGCACTGAAGATATGATCAATACCAATAGGCTGGTCAACATCACTTTTTTTATATGTTCTGGCGTGCATATTTTGCGGATAAACGGCATGGCAACCAGCACCATCAATGAAGGCAATAAATACGCAACAGCCGATTGGATCTCACTTACGTTAAGCTGTATCTGAGAAAACTGCGTAAAAAACGGCCTAATCATATTCACGGCTAAATGAAAACAAAACATGATTGAAACCAACGACAATACAAACCACATGTTTATCTGTCGTTTAGGTTTTTCATCTTCATTTTTGTTTTTTACTACAGGCTTAGGCCTATTCATTAATACATAAATACACGCTAGTACTTGTATCACATCAATAATGGCCGCATACAAAAACAGATCCAATGGGTTATCCACTTGTATGACCCACGCACTTACCAAGGTAGAGCTAACAATGGCGGTGTGCATAATCACCTGGACCCAACCAACTGTCTTTGACAATGGATCGTTTTGCTTTCCCTGATTAATATCGATAAGCAGGGTATAAAAGAGTAAGTAACTACTTTTAAAGATTAGTAAAAAAACCGTTAAAACATAAAACTCTTGAATGCTTTGCACCCAAGCAATGGCAGCAGTCAATACAGCGGCTAACACTTGCCCTACGATCAATAGTTTTACAGGGTCAAAATATCTGGCTAACACACCCCATAGTGGCGCGCTAAATATCACCACCAATCTGCACATGGCCATGAACTCACCCGTAATGTAGGCGTCATTCAGGTTAAATACCTTAGCAAAGAACTGAGGATAAAAAGGTGATAAAAGGGTCTCTGTAAAAATAAACATAAACCCACAGGCATAAAGTGCTAGTTGCACTTTATGCTGCGCTAAGCTATTTCTAGTTAACATTCACAACCCCTGCTTTGGCTTCCGTGATTTGTTCAACCCCAAAGCTCATGAAGGCATTCTTTTTGCGAACCTTAAACACTGGCGCCTGCAAAATATCATTGATGATGACAGCACTGCGATGAGCTCCCAAACCAAGATCAGGTGCACCCACACCATGTGTGTGCAGCTCTGCATTTTGCACATAAATGTTGCCGGCCTTAGTTGTGGTTTTAACACGGTACTGCTCATCAATTTTAAAGCGCGGTTTATGAGTTGTTTCATCCCAGTCCACAAGCTGAGTAATACCCGCTAATACGCTTGGCAATACATGGCTATAACCTGTGGCACATACCAAGCTGTCGGTTTCAACTTCAAAGGTTTTTTCTTGCTGCCTGTGCTTGAATTGAAGTGTGTAACGTTTGCCTTCACTGTTCTTGTTAACCGCAACAAGTTCACTTAACGCCATCAGACTTGTTTGTGGCTGAGCACCACAGGCTGATCGCTCATATAAAAGGTCATAAATATCGGCTATCACCGCTGCTGACATACCTTTATATAAAAGATCTTGTTTTGGTAAAATTTGATCCTTTTTACTTTGCTCAAGGCTGTAAAAATACGCTTGATAATCCGGTGTAAAATGTTCAAGCCCTAACTTTGAATACTCCATAGGAAAAAATCCGTCACCTCGAGTAAACCATTGCAACACCATCTCATCCGCATCATCGGGAGATGTACGTTGCTGTTGGAGTAAATCCAGATATATTTCTCCGGCACTCTGCCCTGAACCTAAAACAGTGACAGTGGGTTTGTTACCATGCTGGCCTGCTGTAATGCCCTGTTTTTTAGTCATGTAATCTGAGCTATGAAAAATATGTTCATCATCGATATTTTTTAATGCTTCAGGTAAAAATGGCACTGACCCCACCCCTAAAACAATGTGCTTGCTTGCCACAAAAAATTCTTCGTTCGTCAGAGTATTCTCATAATGGATCACATAATGACTTTCTCCATCCGACTCTTCATTTTGTATATCCAACACCTTGTAGCCAAATATGCATTGCGGTAATTTTTCTGCTGCCCATTGGCAATAATGATTATATTCCCTGCGAGGGATAAGAAAGTTCTCGCGATAATAGAATCGATAAAGGCGATCTTGTTCATGTAAATAGTTTAAATAACTAAACTCACTGTTTGGCTGGGCCATAGTCACAAGGTCGGCCATAAAGGGCACTTGCAGTGTTGTACTTTCAATCAGCAAACCCGGGTGCCAATCAAATTTTTGTTTTTGCTCGATGAACAAGGTCTTTAACTGTGTTTGATGACTCAACGCAGCCAGGGACAAATTAAATGGTCCAATGCCGATGCCAACAAGGTCATATATTGTATGATTCATGTTTACTCATTAATCTTTAAATGGATATTTAACTGCGCTTATATAGAAACCAATGGATTAGGCAGTTGAAAATAAATAGATTGGGAATCCAGCGGTGCAAGCAGTTCGTCTAAACCCGCAACGCGTGTTAATAGGTTTCCTTTGCACGCTAGGTGCGTGTCGTTTAGCCATATATCCAACAGTGAAAAATCATCCCCATAGATGGATTTTTGCTGTGTCAAAAAGGATTTTAATTGCGCTAATAAAACCGGCTCATCAATCAACTTTGTGCAGCCCAAGGCATTAATCACACCCAATACATTGTTTACAAAGAAGTAATAGGTAAAGTGATGATCAGCAAATTCAAGTGGCACTAAACATTCGCTTTTTACCCCAATATCTGGGTGGGTACTTCTAACTGTGTTACACCATTCTTCGATATAACCTGTCCCTTGGTTGTCTCGATAATAAAACGTTTTTGGAAAACCCTTTTCGAGCTTGATGAGTGTATTTTGCTGATGCGCTTCAAATGCCAAACCATAGTTTTTATATAAAAACAGCATGGGTGACACTGCTACAGCTAAAAATTGTTCAAACCAGTTTTTAGCCGCTTGCTCAGTTGATATTCCTGCGGACTTTGCATGCTGATTAAGGATATGAGTTAGGCGATTATCTGTAGTAAAAGGATCGTCTTGGCATAGAGCCGCAAGGGCTGTGATGTCCGCATCAAAATCGTTATTTCGCCATTCATTCAAGCGTGCGCGATTAAATGGGTTTTGCCTTAAAATAACAGACACCTCATCCACTGGCTCACCATCAATTTGAAGTGTTATGTAGGCGGGGTCATTCAGTGTTTCAATGCTCGGAAATTTGTCTTTAATATCACACTCGTGCTGAGCCCATACCTTGGTGAATTCAACGCCACGCTGTAATTCTTTAAATAGATTTAATCGCTTTGAATTAGTGATGGTGATGTTCATGGAAAACTTATACTGATACTGGCTTTCGTTACTGGCGACGGTACGCACAGATGACGTTGCAAAATAATCAGGGCCTGCTGGGCCTAAATCTTTAATCAAACCTTTATTAAAAGCCTTTTTAAGTTTAGGTAATGTTTTTATGTAACTTAATTGCCAAGGGTGCATTGGCATTAATACCGCATCAGGGTTTGTTTCCATTTCATCAATGACTGAATAAGGAACACCTTTACTGTTTTTTAACTCTTTAACAATAATGTCTTTCGCACTTAGCTCTAAAGCGGAATCACTCAGTACTATAGATGGGTGCAGTGACAAATAGTGCAGCTTAAAACCCTTGTTGCCCTCTGGTGAATAAGCAAGCGCCTCCTGCTCATTAAACCCCTCTCGACTTTTAGGTAAAGGATGCATTTGATGGCCGATTAACAGGGATTGCTCGGACACAAGGTATTTCATTTTATGTTTTAATAAGTCTGAAAACCCTTGCTCTCGATCATTTAAGCTTTCCGCCATATTTTTATATGAATTAATTAAACGGCTTAGTATCTCAAGGTTATTGGTTTCGCTATCTGATGTAGTATTTTGAGAAGCTTCGATATCCTTTAAACACAATGACGCCAATGTCATTAAGTCTAGCTCATGCCAGTTAAAATCCTTGGACTTGGATATAATGGGAAAATTAAACTGATGATGACCCGCAAGCGAATAATAACGAACCGGTATTAAAATCTGTACATTAAACGGCTCTAAGCTGAAAGCAATAAACGTTTCACTATCACATTTCAATAAGGCTTTTGCATCGTGATCCAGTCCATCAAACGTCACCACGTTGCCTTTTCCGGTTTCTCTTAAATAGCAATTCATAAAGCCTTGCTGGCTTAATTGATTCGCCAATTGAGCAGCCGTTTGTTTAGCGGTATCCATCATGCGCACTGCTCCATGGTTTGAGCACTCAACGCCAGTATTTCAGCGTGCACATGGTCAAGAACCTCTACTATGTCCTCTATCTCTGTTTGCGGATTCAGAAGCGTGAATTTCAACCATGCCTTATTTTCATAACGGGTTTTGGCAATGTTAGCTAAGCCTTTCATGATCAAAATCTGACTTGCTTGTTGATTAAATGCATCTAGCTCACTTGCATGCAGCTCTCCTTTGCCTACCCAGCGGAACACCACCGCATTTAAGCTTGGTGAATTAGCCAGTTCAAATCGTTTATCTTGCTGAATTAACTGGGCCACATTGTCCGCTAAACGTAATGTGCGACATACAATGCTTTCTAGCCCGCCAATACCAATATGCTGCAATGACATATACAGTTTTAACGCGTCAAAACGTCGCGTGGTTTGAATGGACTTGGTAACCAAATTAGGCAGTCCAATTTCTTCATCTTCTAGTGGATTTAAATAATCGGCATTGAGTTGAATTAAATTAAAATCTTGAGCATTTTTAACTAAAAAAGCACTGCTGCTAATTGGCTGATAGAAAAACTTATGAAAATCAACCGTAACGGAATCAGCCTGATCAATGCCTTTAAGACGATCTTTCAGCGATGGTAAAATTTGCAGCACGCCTCCGTAAGCCGCGTCCACATGCAGCCATATTCCATACTCGTGCGCTAAATTTGCAACAGCCTGTAAAGGATCGATGCTGCCAAAGTCCGTGGTGCCCGCTGTTGCACAAATCGCCATGGGAATATGACCTTGCGCCATTTGATCGCTAATTTTTAACTTTAAGTCCGTTATATCCATATTTTGACGATCATCGGTTTTAACCTGAACGACTGAATCCGAACCCAGACCTAAAATGGACATAGACTGCTTAATAGAAAAGTGCGCGACCTCTGAACAAAATACACGGTATGAAGCCGCCTCTGCAGGCAATCCGGTTTTTTGGCAATCCTGATTAAGTCTTTTACGGATCAATTTATTACGTGCCAGTAGCAAGCCCATTTGATTAGACTGTGTGCCGCCTGATGTGAAGGTGGAGTCGCCCTTTGGAAAACCAAATTCACGGCACAACCAATCACATATGTACTGCTCCATAACACTTGCTGCAGGAGATTGATCCCAAGAATCCATTGACTGATTCATTGCCGCTAATGTGAGTTCAGCTGATATTGCTGGAATTAATGGTGGGCAATGTAAATGCGCCAAACATTTTTTGCTGCCTAAATTTAAACTGTGCTTAAGAATTAAGTCATTGGTTTGCTGCTGCACATTCTTAAGGCTCATGCCTTGGTGTTGTGCAAATTCAATTTTATTAAACTGCTGCTTTAATGTTTTATGATCAATGCCAGAGTAAACATGCTTTTGATTAGCGTACACATTGCTCAATCCATTCATGGCTAAATCAACTGCGTGCTGTAAAGCCTGGTTGCTTGTTTCACTATCGGTTAAAAACCATTCATCAAGGTTGTTTTTTTCTGTTGGGTTAAGCAATGTTCTTCTCCTTAGGTTGGTTCGCTAAGAATTCTGCTTGCGCACTTAATACCGCTGATGAAAAGATCTCAATAATGCGATCCACTTGATCCGCTGTTACTGTAAGGGGTGGTAAGAAGCGCACCACACAGCCATCACGACCGCCTACTTCTAAAATTAATCCTCTTTTTAAACAGGCTTGTTGAATGTCTTTTGCTAGCTGCCCATTCACAGCGTAACTGCCAATGGCGTTTGGCTGGCTTGTAAAATCAATAATTTCACACCCTAACATCAAGCCTTTACCGCGCACCTCGCCAATGCATTTCGTTGAACATTGCAGTTCGCGTAAACGTGTTTTAAAACGCTCGCCCATTTTTTCTGCATTTTCACAAAGATTGTTTTCACGGATAAACTTTAATGTGGCTGACCCTGTTGCCATGGCCATTTGGTTACCACGGAATGTCCCCGTATGGGCGCCGCCGCTCCATTTATCTAAATCGTTTTTGTAAACCAAAATAGACATGGGCAAACTGCCGCCGATGGCTTTGGATATAACAACCGCATCCGGTTCTATACCCGCATGCTCAAAACCGTACATTTTTCCTGTGCGCCCTACACCTGCTTGCACCTCATCCAAAATTAATGGGATATTTCGTTCACGGGTAATGCGCCTTAATTCTTTTAACCACTTTGCTGGTGCGGGTATCACACCGCCTTCCCCTTGTACTGGCTCAACAAAAATAGCCGCTGGCGGTAAAATTCCCGATTCAGGATCATCTAAAAGATGCTCGATATAATGCAGGCCTACGTCTATACCGGCTTTATTTTTTAAACCAAACGGGCAGCGATAATCGTAAGGGAACGGTAAAAAATGCACACCTGACATTAAATTTGGCACCTGTTTTTTAGGGCCCAAATTACCTGTTAATGCCAATGCTCCGTGAGTCATGCCATGATAACCCCCAGAAAAAGAATAAATTTCTGAACGGCCTGTGGCGGTTTTTACTAATTTAATGGCCGCTTCAATGGCGTCTGCGCCACTTGGCCCACAAAATTGAATACGTGAATTATTTGCAAACGATTCTGGCAGTGATGACAAAATGTCTTGCATAAATTGATCTTTAATTTCTGTTGTTAGATCCAACGTATGCAATGGTGTTTGTGTTTTTAGAAATGATTGAATGGCTTCAATAATAACAGGATGGTTATGACCCAAGGCTAAGGTGCCAGCGCCTGACAAACAATCAATAAACTCACGGCCCTCACTGTCTTTTAAATATAGGCCTTGTGCTTTTTTAATGCTGATTGGAATTCTTCTAGGATAGCTACGCGCGCTGGATTCTAATTCTGCTTGTCGCTGCAGTAAGGGCCCCTCTGTAAATTCATACAAACCCTGCTTTTCATATGCCGTATTTTCCAACATGTATTACCCCCTATTCACATTAAATTAGTGGACTGAAAAACTCTCCAACCCAGAATTCTTGCGAATACTAATGATAACGATTACCATTTGCAATATATACCGTCGTATAAATTCACCAACCTCCTATAAATTTTTATTTCTAATACTTTGGAATCAACTTTATGTTTGTATTTAATAAATACAGCAGCCTAGTCTGCTATGGCCTTCTGATATGCATTGCACATATCCTTTGGTTTAATCTCGTGCCACTCATGACACTTGTGCAAACTCACTATCAGGTCGACGAATCTCTGGCCTTATTGAGCATTGCTGTTTTTCCTATTTTTTACGTTTTACTTTCTTTGCATGCAGGGAAAATAATTGATAAATACAAATACACAAACGTCATAATCATCAGTGCCATATTAATGAGCGCCTTTGCTTTACTGCGCTTTTACGCCATTAATTTTTGGCTACTGCTAGCCATCCAGTGTGCGATTGCTATTTGTCAGCCTTACTTAATAAATGGTATTTCAAAATTTGTAGCGGATTGGTTTTCAGAAAAACACGTGGCACTTGTGACCAGTGTATTAACCATGAATATGTTTTTAGGCATGGCCATTGGTGCGGCTATTACCCCACTAGCAGTGGGGCATTTAGGGTTTGATAAAACCTTGTTGTTAATGGGTTTAATCAGCACAGTTTGCACGGTTTTATTTATCTTGTTTGCCAATACTAATAAACAAAACACACATGAAGACAATCAGCAGGTTAGTTTTTCCGACTACAAACGCTTAGCCAAAACACCAAGCATAAAACCGCTTTTGTATTTTGCGTTTTTAAGCCTCGGTGCCTTTAATGCGTTAACCACTTGGATGGAAAGTATTTATTTAGAATACGGATTAACACTTGAAGAAGCTGGCATGCTCACCGGTGTGTTAATTATTGGCGGTATATTTGGCAGCCCAATATTGAGCGCGTTATCTGACAAAACAAATAATCGCACATTATTTTTAGTTGGCTGCACATTTATTGCGGCACTGTTAATTTACCCCCTATGTCAGTCCTTACCTATTAACACATTGCTGTTAATCGCATTTATAACCGGTTTTATTTTCCTGCCTGGTTTACCCATTTTACTCGCGCAAGCCGAGAGCAAAGTCGACATCGGGCAATCAGGCATTGTGGCAAGTTTTATTTTATGGGTAGGTAATCTTGGCGCGTTTATCATGATCGCCTTAACCAGTTTTGCCAGTTCACTTACCTCTAATTGGCAAACCTCTGTTGTATTAATGATGTGCACACTGCTGCTGGCGTGTATTTTGGTTTATAGACCTCAGCCGAAACTCGACGCGGCTATTAGCAGCCCGCAATAAGCACCTATTGATAATAAAAATAGCCTTACATTTTATGTGTAAGGCGCTCTTTTTTTCATATCCCAGCCTTAGCCCCTTAGTTTTAGTCCGTAAACGCCACTAATTTGCATAAAAAACACCCTCCCCCTATTGTTATGATAATTATTATCTATATGATACGCATTCTCATTTGCATCTAGATTCTTTTATCTCACCCTCATAAGACGGTGTATGCACAAAGAATCTTCTGTCATTAAAATTAGAGTCAGGACGATTTTATGTTTATGAAACATCCGTTAACACTTGCTTGTGCCGCCATTATTAGCCAAGTTTCTTACGCGCAAAGCGAATCAAACACATCTGTCGCATTAGAAAAACAAGTGGTCAGCGCCACTCGTAGCGTACAAGATATTTCTTCTTTGCCTTATACCGTTCAATTAATCTCCCAAGAAGATTTACAACGACAAACTCAGCCAGGTAAAGACCTTGGCACTATTTTAGGCCAAATGATTCCAGGCTTAGCACCGGGTGACAACGCGGTTACAAGTTACTACCAGTCTCTACGTGGCCGTTCTGTTTTGGTTTTAATTGATGGTGTGGCTCAACGCGCTAACCGAAATATTTCACGTCAGTTAACAGCAATTTCTCCTGATACTGTTGAACGCATTGAAGTGATTAACGGCGCCACCTCTTTATACGGTGCGGGTGCAACCGGCGGTGTGATTAATATCATCACGAAAAAAGCACAATCGGATGAAGTAAAACTGCGCACATCATTGGGCTTAACCGTTAATACTGAAGAAACGGATTCTGACAGCCACAGCTACAACCTTGCACAAAGCATCAGCGGTCGTTCTGATAATGTTGATTATTTGGTATCTGCCAATTACGAACAACGCGGTAGCTTTTTTGATGCCGACGGTAAACAAATTGCCACTGATCCAAACCAAGTAAGCCGTGATAACAGTAATACATTGGACTTGTTATTAAATACTGGCATCAAGTTAGATGAAGATAAAAAAGTATCCGTAAGTGTTGAATATTTCAAAGATGAAATGGATACAAAATACGCCGCCGATTTTGGTGAGCCTAACGCCGCCTTCCTTGGTTTACCAACAGGGTTATTAGCGGCAGGTGGTGCTTACACCCCAACACCAAAAGAAGGCCTACAATTATCACAGCAGCCAGAAACTGAGCGTAAAAGTATTACACTTGAGTTTAATGACCAAGACTTTTTAGGCCAAAATTTAATTAGCCAATTGAATTATCGCGAACAAGAATCCTATTTTTATCCTTACCCAGGCGTGCCATTATTTGTAAATATTAATTGGGATAATGTATTAACCCAAGCTATGGCCACACCACCAGCCGACACCACTGCTGCATTTGGTATTATTTCAAACAACCTTGAAGGGGCCTCTGCTTCTTTAACGCAAAGTTTGATCAGCACTAAAGTATTTGATTACAAGCTGGCATTAAATTCTGAACTGGATGTTGCCGGTAAAAATCTAAACCTAACCTACGGTTTAGATTACATTCACGATACTGGTAAGCAGATTTCAATTGTAAATGATTACGACCAGTGGGCTGCAAGCGGACAAACCCAATACAACCCAACCGGTGCATCGTATTCAGCTGGCCCTGAAGCGACGACACAAACAGCCGCATTATTTGCACAAGGCCAACTTCAAGTAACTGATGAACTAAGTTTATCTGCAGGTATTCGTCAAGAATGGATTGATGTTGAAGTAGATGACTATTTAAGCGCTGAAGATGCCATTAACGCGGCCTACTACAGCGAACAACTGGATGGTACGTCTCTGACACAATTTGCAGCGGCACTGGGTATGACATCAGCGCAATTATTACAATTAACCACTGACACACTTGCAGCTAGCTTCCAGTTTGAAGACTACATTAAATACAGTGATACTGCTGTGACACGTGAAGGCGGATCAGAGCAGTATAATGCAACACTGCTTAACCTTGGCGCTCTTTACAACCTAAGTGAAACGCAAGAAACATATGCAAACTTTTCGCAAGGTTTCACAGTGCCAGATATGACACGCTTATTGCGCAGCATCAATATCTTCTCTGATAATGGTAATCAAGGGCCTATCCTTGCCTCCACTAATGTTAAACCAATCAAGACTAACTCTATTGATCTCGGCTGGCGCATGCGTGGTAACTTTTGGGAAACCCACGCCTCTGTTTTCCACAACCAATCTGATCGCAACATTGACTTTGATAGTGTGACAGGTATTGTGACCATCAAAGATCAGAAAGAAGAAATTCAAGGTTTAGAACTTTCGTTTAATGCAGAGCTACCATCAGGCTTCAACACGGGTGCAAGCTACGCCTATACTGAAGGCACCACTCGTGATGACAACAACAAAAAAGTGGCATTAGGCGCTGAACGAATCACACCGCAAAAACTAATGAGCTATGTTGGCTTTAACAAGGTTGATCAGTTTGATGTGCGCTTGCAGGTTACACACTTAGCTGATTATTCGGATGCTAACGAAGATAATCCAACTCAAGCGGTCGACTTCAAAGGTTATACCACAGCTGATTTATTAACTTCTTTCTCACTGTCAGCAGGTACCATTAGCGCAGGTATTCAGAATCTTGCAAACGAAGAGTACATGCCTTTGTACAACCAAGTACGCGGCTACCCTGCTTTTGGTGCGTCGGCTTATTTGCCTGCACAAGGTCGTACAGTTAGTTTGAGCTATAGCATTGATTATTAATCAATAGAGTCGTTTGATTTATTGAGCAGCAGTTAAAAGGCCCGATTCACAAATGTGAACCGGGCCTTTTTTATTTCATAGATAAAAATATTCTTATTGGGGCATTAATGCTGCCGATCTACATAGTAGGAGGGCGCTTGCGCGCGACAAGCTTCCATTAAAAAACCAAACCCTATACATGGTCGCGCGCAAGCGCTCTCCTACAATTATTAGTTACACTCAAAGCGAGATTTCTCTTTCTAAATTATGAGCTGCAGATTTACCTAGCCAATTTCTTATAGTCATAAAAAAACCCGCACAAGGCGGGTTTTTTCTTAAGAGATCTAACTCTAAGTAAAAATTACTTAGCGTTAAGTCTCTCTTTCTAAATTATGAGTTGCAGATTTACCAAGCCAATTTCAATTTCAATTTCTTATAGGCATAAAAAAAGGCCGACATAAGTCGACCTTCTTTTTGAATCTTAATGTTAAGTAAAAATTACTTAGCGTTAAGTTTCTCTTTCTAAATAATGAGCTGCAGATTTACCTAACCAATTTTTTACAGGCATAAAAAAACCCGCACAAGGCGGGTTTTTTCTTAAGAGATCTAACTCTAAGTAAAAATTACTTAGCGTTAAGTTTCTCTTTAATACGTGCAGATTTACCTGAACGCTCACGTAGGTAGTAAAGCTTAGCTTTACGTACGTCACCGCGACGTTTAACAGTAACGCTGTCGATTAATGGGCTGTGCGCTTGGAAAGTACGCTCAACACCAACACCGTTAGAAATCTTACGTACAGTGAAAGCAGAGTTAAGACCACGGCTACGCTTAGCGATTACTACGCCTTCGTATGCCTGTAGACGCTCACGGTTGCCTTCTTTTACTTTAACCTGAACAACTAGGGTATCACCCGCGCCGAATTCAGGAAGATCAGATTTCAATTGTGCAGACTCGATAGCCTGGATAATTTTGTTTTTGCTGCTCATGACTAGCTCCAAAAGTAATTGCGAGATAGGTTCAAGTGTCTTTCTGACCTTGAACTTCACGCATAAATTCCTGCAGTAAGGCTTGCTCTTCATCAGAGAGCGGCCTTTCTGCTAATAGATCTGGCCTACGTTGCCAGGTCCTGCCTAGCGCCTGCTTTAGACGCCAGCGCTTAATTTTTTTGTGATCACCACTTAACAAAGTTGGCGGTACTGCCTGCCCTTCGTAAACTTCAGGACGGGTGTAATGAGGGCAATCTAAAAGGCCATCGCTGAACGAATCTTCAACGGCGCTTTGATCATGACCCAGTACCTCAGGAACCAAACGGATGACGCTATCCATCACCACCATGGCTCCTAATTCGCCGCCACTTAAAACATAGTCACCGATGGAGATTTCTTCATCAATGTGAGTCGCAATTAAGCGCTCATCTATGCCTTCGTAACGGCCGGCCAAGAAAATCAATGATTCTTCTTTGGCCAATTTTTCTGCTTTCTCTTGAGTCAATGTTTGACCCTGAGGCGACAGATAAATTACTTTGCTTTGGGGGCCTAATTTGGCCTTAGCTGCTTCGATCGTTTTTTCGAGCGGCTCTACCTTCATTAACATGCCAGGACCACCGCCATAAGGTCGGTCGTCGACGGTTTGATGTCTGTCTGTGGTGAACGCCCTAGGGTTCCAACACTCAACAGAAACCAATCCTTTGCTGATGGCTCTACCGCTTACGCCGTAGTCCGTCAGAGCCTGGAACATCTCTGGAAAAATGGAGATGATGCCAAACCGCATAATTAGAATTCCGGATCCCAATCAACTTTGATGGTGCCATTTTCAAGGTTAATATCCTGCAAGCAATCGTCCGTATAAGGTAACAAACGCTCGCGGCCATCTAGACTTTCTTTACAGGCTTTAACGATCATTACGTCGTTGGCGCCTGTATTAAATAAAGAGTCTACTCGCCCTAAAATCACATCATCCGTGGTAACCACCAACAAGCCTTCTAGTTGGTAGTAATAAAACTCGCCTTCTTTCGCTTCTGGCAACGATTCACTTGTAATCGCGATGTCACATTGACAATACTTTTGCGCCAGCGTGCGATCTTGGCAATTATCCAATTGAGCAACCAAGCCTTTGCCTTGTGGGCGAAAGTTGTTTACATCAATCTTTTTCCACTGGCCGTCCATATTGATCAGCCACTGGGGATAAGAAAATATATTTTCCTTGGGTTCAGTATAAGAATGAATCTTCACCCAACCTTTGATGCCATAAACACTGGTTACTTTACCCAGTATGGTTAAATTATCTGGTGTTTTGCTCAAAGTGTTTTACTACCGTCTCAATTACGCTTGTTGCTTTTTAGCATCTTTAATAAGTTTAGCAACACGGTCACTAGTTTGAGCGCCTTTGCTCACCCAGTATTCAACGCGTTCTAGATCTACACGTAGACGCTCTTCAGCACCACGAGCAACAGGGTTGAAGAAACCAACGCGCTCGATGAAACGACCGTCACGTGGGAAACGCTGATCCGCTACAGACAAGTGATAAAATGGACGCTTTTTAGAGCCACTACGGGCTAGACGAATTACTACCATGCGACAGTACCTTCTATTTATGGGTAAGTTTTAGTATGACTTACCGTTTCTATTTACATCCGCCAAAACGGCAGATGCAGTAATCTGGGCGCGCATTGTACAAGAGTTGAGCATTGGATGCAAGGTAGGATTGGGGTTATTTAATCTGCTGGAAGCTAGGCGGGACAAGGGCTTTAGGCGACTAGAGGCGCCGCCTAAAGCATTCGAATTACTTAAAAGAAGTACGGTCGATAAACGGCTTAGGTTCGGTGCCTTTTTTGGCCAAACCATTGGCCATGGCGGTGCGGTTGTTCTTGCGGCCTAACAAACGCAACTGAGTGATACGCTCCCATAACAAGGCGCCACGGGTGTCTTTTTTCCAGGTTTTCTTGAACAAGTACTTAGTGGCAGCGATGGCATCTGGGCTTTGCTGGGCAATGGTTTGTGCCAGCGCTTCAGCATCCGCCAGCGGATCTTCGCTTACTTTACTGATCAAGCCGTATTCCGCGCCCTCTACACCATTAAAGAATCGACCTGTCATGGTCAGCTCTTGGGCGATATCCACACGAGTCAGGCGAGATAATGTCACCATACCGCTCATATCCGGAATCAAACCCCACTTCATTTCTAAAATGGACATCTTGGTGTCCGGTGTGGCAATGCGGTAATCACAGGCCAATACCATTTGCATGCCGCCACCAAAACAGTTGCCGTGAATCACTGCAATCACCGGGATCGGCAGCTCACGCCAAATGTGCGCCACACGCTGGAACATGTTATCCAAGCCCCAAGGGCGCTTGGCAAAAAACTTAGGAATCATAGTAGGGGTTTTAGATACCGCCCCAAAATCTAGACCGGCACAAAAAGATGGGCCATCGCCTTTTAGAATCACACAGCGAATGCTGCGGTCTTTACGAATGGTTTTGGCAGTGGAAACCACGTCCAAAAACATCTGCTTGTCTAAACCGTTGTGTTTTTCCGCACGGTTTAAAGTGACGTAAGCAATGTTGTTTTTAACTTCTAATAAAACGCGGGCATCAGACATAATTATATTCACACTCAATTTTAAGCTGGGCGCATGGTTCCATAATCTTAAGGTGTGGGCAATGGGGATTAATGACTGATGTGAACAGGGTTATTGCCATGGTTAACGGAAGGTACAAGTTTCTAGGCGCTAAAAAAAGAAAAGCCACGACCTTTGCGGGCGTGGCTTTGTTCAATTCCAATCACTACGTTCAATGTTAAGTGGCTACATCTAACAAGTTCACCTTCGAATTCACTTTATCATCGAACTGACTAATTTCAGCCAATTGGGATTGAATACGAGACATGCGCTCGTTTAACTCCTGAAACCCAGCGATCACTTCACTTGAGTTGGCTTCTGCTTGCGCTCGCTGCTGTTCTTGCTGCGCCTTTTGTTCGGCATCTAGGCGCTCTTCTTCATCCACGTCTTTATTGTCATCGTCTTCTTCTACCTCTGATGTTTCAACTAGACGCTCCTCAGTTTGGAGCATTTGTATTTCGGCCCTTGCATCTAACGCCATATCAGTGGCTTGAGCGGCGACTCTACGATCTTGGCTGGATGGTTCAGCAGGAGCTAACGCGGCACGGCGTACAGTCTCGGCTTTATCTAGAGTGGCTTCAGGGGTGGCGGCTTTACCCACATCAATGGAGACCTCGCCTCCTATTGCATAATTTTGCCCATCTGGCCCGCGCTCATATGTGTAAGTGGCACTTCCTGCGTATTGCCCGCCCACACTTTGGTGAGCCTGTTCGTGGGCACGCACTTCTCGATCACGATCCGCAAGTTTTTGGATTTGCTGTAGCTCAGCATCAAGTTGGCGTTGTTCGGCCGCATCTTGTTGGCGGCGTTCTTGCGCCCTTTGTTCCTCTTGGGATTGATCACTCGCTTGTTCGCTTCTTCGACCTTCTAGCCTCTGCTCTTCTTCGGTTCGGGATTCATCACGTTCTTGTGCTTGATCGACTTTTTGTTCGCCACGGCGCATTTCTCGTTCTTCTGCGCGCGTGTTTACTTGTTCTTGGCTTAGGGCTTGGCGCTGTTCACTGCCTTGCTCGGCGCCCCCTTGATTGCCTTTTTCATTGGCGGTGGTTTCACCCACGGATGTGAAGCTTGTAGTATCGATGTTTTCTTCTGCTTGAGAAGGCACAGCCACACCCTGACGATCATCGCCAGCGCTTGGCCCATTAAACTGGGTCGCTGTAAATCCACTACCAAACTGAACATTCATGATACATCTCCTAGAAGGTTAAGAACCTTCGCGGACTCCTAAACGTTAGACTGCTATCTTTTAAACTGTGATATCCACCAGACTGCCAATCATTTTGCTGCCTGCTTCAACCACTTTGGCACTTGCCTCCACCTGCTGTTGCGCTTCTTTTTGCTCCATCAGGGGTTTACTTAATTCTTGGGAACCGGATACCGGTCGTGTTGTGTTTGCATTCGCCACTTGATGCGCGGACTGCGCCAGTTGCTCTTGGCCTTTTTGAATGCCTGCTAAACCCGTGCTCATTGCACTGCCTGCGCCACTTACCTGCATACACTTCCCCTCATACAACTACTTCAATACTGGTATCACAAAACCCTTTTGGCCCTGCACCACACTCTCAATGAAATACTCTAAATCGGTTTTACACTTCCCTGATCATTATTTAAACAAAGGATTTCACCTTACACAAACCCATCTCAGAAAACTTTAAGACCCTTTTTATATATGAAAGAAACAAACTATAACCACACCCCGATTTACCCTTAACCTGCATAAAAACCGTCATGAATTAGAATAAATTGCGCTAAAAAAATGGCGGCTTAAGCCATATAAACGCTCTCAAAATGTCTAGACACATGACCCCTGCGACAATATGTCACAGCTTCAAATGCCCACAATGACTCTATACTCGCGCCATCAAACACCTATCATTAAGGCCCCTCATGAACCGATTGTTGTTTACCCCGTTTTTACTTGCCACGTATTTGGGCAGCGCCCACGCCGATAATAGTCAGCTTGATAAAGTAGTGGTCACCGCCACTGGCGAAGCAAAATCCCTTTCAGAATTAGCCGAGTCAGTGGGGCTATTTAGCTCACAAGACATTAAAAATGTGTCCCCCGCTCACCCTAGCGAAATTTTAAATCGCAGCGCCGGCGTGTACATCAACAACTTAGGGGGCGAAGGTCACATGACGGCCATTCGCCAACCCATTACCACCAGCGGCGTGTATTTATATTTAGAAGATGGCATTCCAACTCGCCCTACCGGCTTTTTTAATCACAACGCGCTATACGAAGTAAACGTGAGCCAAAGTGAAAAACTGGAAGTAACAAAAGGGCCGGGCTCCGCGTTATATGGCAGTGATGCCATTGGCGGCGTGATCAATAGCATCAGTGCCAAAGTGCCAGATAGCAGCCAAGTAAACATCAATAGCGAAGCCGGTGCCTATGGCTGGAGCCGTGTTTTATTAAGCACAGGCAAACCCTTTTCAAGCTTGCATGGTTCAAAGGGCGCATTAAATAATTCAGGTGTGGGGCTGCAAGTTAACCTAACCCACAACGATGGCTTTAGAGATGACGCGCAATACGATCGTGGCAGTTTGAATAGCCGCTTTGATTATCAACTTAATAATAATCTTTCGGTTAAAAATACCGTGTCGTTTACCAAGGTGGAGCAAAGCGGTGTATCCGGTTTAGAGTATGACGACTTTAAAAACAACGTAGAAAAAAACACCTTTAAAGGGGATGTGGGCGCACGAGACATTCAAGCCATTCGCGCGTCGAGCCAATGGTTATTTCAAACCGGTGCGGACTCACAGCTAACCATGACACCATTTTATCGTAATAATGAATCCAGCATGATGCCAAGTTGGATGGTGACGTACGATCCAAACGAGCGCGAAACCCAGTTTGAATCTTATGGCTTGTTAAGTAAGTGGCGTACAAACTTAAATGATATTGGCGCGCAGTTCATTGTGGGCATGGACATTGACCACACACCGTCTGAGTACCAAGAGTTTGTGGTTGATATGATTACAGACGGTGATTTTTATACTGACTTTAATCGCACCGGTGAAATTAGCTATGACTACGACGCCACTCACACCAGCATCAG
>Ga0209712_10000090_pt1:5000-12500 | contig 73646 bp, 69 predicted proteins | sample ArcOceMetagenome_FD_187443 | JGI IMG/M metagenome (GOLD analysis project Ga0209712, IMG submission 187443) | Marine eukaryotic phytoplankton communities from Arctic Ocean - Arctic Ocean - Greenland ARC118M Metagenome (SPAdes) (version 2) | ecosystem: Environmental > Aquatic > Marine...
GCGATTTATTTCAATAATAAATCCTGCAGTAAATGTCATCCATAATGTTAAAAGAACAGGAGCTGTTGATAGATATTTTTGAAAATCATTCATAGTAGTAAAATCAATATTAGCTTAAATAATTAATGAATTTAGCGAGGCGATACAGTTATTTCTTCGCTAACTGCTACTAAATCGTTACTGATTAATTCTTGCCATGCTGAAATTGGCCAAATATAACCTGTTGTCATGATTTTTAGTGCTAAAGGAACATTAATAATAATTTCACTCTCACTTGGATTAGCACTTGTACTTACTGCACGTAAATATTTTCGACCAACCCATCCAATCCAACCAGAAATATATATAAATCCAAATCCTGGTAATATAAATTCTGCTGAATGACTCCATCGACCATCCGCGATTAAATGCGGTAAACCATCTGTACCACATAATAATTCTGAACGAGAATATTTATCAAATCGAGCTTCTGTACGCTCAATTTGTTGTTTTAATGCTAAAGCTGGTGGAGAATCTACTTCGTATTGACTTGCTCGTTGTTCCAGTTTTTTTACACTTGCTTTTAATCGTTTTGCAAAAGCGGGAGATTCACTACATTTTGTTAAACCACCAATATCAGCTAGTGCTTGACTTGGAGTTAAAGCAATTAAAACAGCGAACAATAAAGTTAATAAATTGACACGTTTCATTAAAAATCAAAGAAATTAAAAATATATAATTTAGTAAAAAATTTCATAAAAATTAAAATTACTAATATATATAATAATTTAGTTTTAAATAAAAAACCATTTTTATTTAAATAATTACTAGAAGTTTAGAAAAAGTAAAAACAAATAAGAATTTAAATAAATAAAATTCAACCAACTATATAATATCGAAACCGACCGAATACAATGAAAGGCTAACTTTACTGGGGAAGGAGCGCAATAATTTAACAAAGTTAGAGTAATATTTTTTGTTGAAATCAACGGATTCGTGGAATTAGTAATGTCAAATACACTTTTAACTAGTTTCAGTGTTTGACCATCAGGAAAAGATACGTAGTACCCGCTGTAATTAAATCAAATATCCTAACGTTCTGTAATCGTTATTAAGGTTTTTGCTAATTGAGAATTCCTTAAAGGTGGTAACTCCATAGCTATAACAGTACCAATTGGGGTAAGTGTTTTTGAAACCATAATATCAAGTAAATAAGTTATCAAATCATACTTAAAAAAATAGACAAAATATTTATTACATTAAATTAGTAAATTAAACTTTAATAGAAACCTAGAGAGCAAATATTATATATTCATTATTTGCACTCTAGGTTTTTGTTAGTTATTCAAGATCACGACGATTCGGGTTTCGTGAAGGATCACTTGAAAGGAAACCAAAAATAAATAAAGAAACAAAAAAGATAACTGTTGTGTAAACTAAAATTTTTAAAGTTAACATTTAATTTTTCCTAAAAACTGTGTTTAATAATATTAATTATACTAAAATATAATAATTATGACTTATTTAATTGAATAAAAAATCATAATTATTAATTTTTTAAATAAATTCTTATGATTTTAAAAGTAATGGATAAAGTTTAAAAACAGAAATTTCAACTTGTTTATCTAACAAATTAACCGCACGGTCTGTATTTATATTCTTAAGTGAGATATAACCTTCAATTATAATATAATCATCAGGTTGATAATATTTTGCAACATCATAACTAAGTTTTCCCCAAATTGAAACTTGAAGTATTACTTTAAGATTATTTTTCCGAACTTGGGGTAATTGGACTGTCAATTCAGTAAGGGATGTTCCATCTGCAAAAAAACTTTGCCCAGAATTTTTAATAACTTTTACAGCAAAAATAACATAATTCATATGAATTCTATGAATTCTAAATTATTAGATTTTTTTGTTTTTGAATATCTTCAAAATTAATATCTCTTAATCGTTTTAATAAACGAATAAAATATTCTAAGAAATAATCATCTAATTGATTAATTTCATCTGATTTAACTTTAAAAGTTTTATATAAATCAAAGGTAGATTTTGAAAAATCATTTTCAACATTTAAAATTTCAACAAAAGCTAGACGATCACTTATATTTTGGCCCCATTCAAAGAAACCTAAGAATTTAGTAACTAACTTTAAAATAAAAAGTGGAATTTGGTTAACTTTAGCTGATTGACCAGCTAACTGTTCACATAAATTTATAATTTCTGAAGAAACCCAACCTTTTGGACCTCCTAAAGAAAAAGTTTTATCTTTAGTTTCAGGTAATTGTAAAGCTTTTAAACAAAATTTCGCAACATCCTGAGTATCCATATAAGATACACAAGTATTCTCATTGGTTACCCAAATAGGTAAATTTTCTAAAATTGGAATTGCATATTGTTCGATTAGACCTTGATAAAAACCTGTTAAACGGAAAATTGTATAAGGAATTTGTGCTTCTTTTAATTTAATTTCAATTCCTTGTTTCATTTTCATTAGCGGAATGTTCGAGAATTGATCTAAATTTTGTGTGGAACAAAATATAAACCGTTTAACTTTTGCCGCTTTTGCTGCTTCAATTAGGACTAGTTTACCATCCCAATCAACAGTTTTTACAATATCTAAATCTGATGGACGACTTGTGGACGCATCAATTACGGCAGTAATACCTTGAAAACATGGTGGGATTGTTTCAGGTATAGTTAAATCACCATAAATTAATTCTGCACCCCATTCTTTTAAAAAGTTAGCTTTACGAAAGTTACGAACTAAACATCTAACGGGGTAACCTTTAGTTAAAGCCTGTAAAACAACTTGTCGTCCTAAAGTACCCGTTCCTCCAACAATTAATAAACTCATATTTATATATTAAACAATTTATATTTTTTAATTAAATATAGTACTTTGTAATATATCATCAGCTTCAATATTAACTAAGTCTTTTTTTGTTAATACTTGGCCTCGACTATCAAAAATACGATTTGCTTGACGCATTCGGGCCCGATCTAATGCATTTTTAATACTACGAGCATTAGCAAATAGAGGTTTTTGTTTTCTTCGAGCAATGTAATCGGTCAATGCAATTTCAGCTTGGGGTGTTAATTGATATTGTTGTTCTTCTAACATCATTTTTGCAATTGTCAATAACTCTTCAACTGTATAATCAGGAAAATCGATATGATTTGCAATTCGTGAAGATAAACCTGGGTTTGATTCATAGAAGCTATCCATTGGCTCTTTATAACCAGCTAAAATAACAACTAAGTCATCACGCTGATTCTCCATAACTTGTAATAAAATTTCAATGGCTTCAGAACCATAATCTCTTTCATTATCAGGCTTGTATAAATAATAAGCTTCATCAATAAATAAAACACCCCCCATAGCTTTTTTAAGAACTTCTTTTGTTTTAGGAGCAGTATGACCAATATATTGACCAACTAAATCATCACGTGTAACTGTTAATAAATGTCCTTTTTTTACATACCCTAATTGGAATAAAATATCGGCCATTTTCAACCCAACAGTAGTTTTACCAGTACCAGGACTACCTGTAAAAGACATATGTAACCCTGGGCTATTTGCTGTTATACCTAAATTTCTTCTCAATTTATCGATTAGTAATAATGCTGCGATTTCACGAATACGAGCCTTTACCGGTGCTAGGCCCACTAATTCTTCGTCTAATAAATTTAAAAGTTTCGCTATGTCAGTTTTAGCGTACTCTTCTTGCAAATTAATTGAATTCATAATAATTAATAGTTATAAATAATTTATAAATGAAATGAAATGAAATAGAGAGTAAATCGGTTAAATATAACCAATTTATTCTCATGAAAAATTTAATTTAATGTAAAAGCTGGAATACTTGATAAACAAATAAAAGCGAATCCTGCGCTTCCACAAGCACCTACGAAAAATCCACCTTTAAACTGATCCCATGATTTTTTAGTTTGTAACTCATTGCCACTACTTTTCTCTTGACCGAAAGAAGCAGCACCATAAATTGTTAACCCTAAAGTCAGGATAAGAATTAACCCGACAGTTGATAAGAAACCCGCTAATAATCCAATATCTGAATTACGTAAAGGACCTAATTTAGCAAACGGACCAATTAAAAAATATCCATGTGCTAAACCAATTTCTAAACCACGTAATAATGGTGTTAAACCAAATCGATATGCCGGTAAATTTTTTAAAAGAGCTCGAGTTAATGATGAAGAAGTAATAGGTGTTGCTAAATGTCCAACAAATGGATCATCATTATACGGTTTAATAAAATTAGCCATAAATTTAATTTAAAATTTAATGAAGTTAATAGTAAAGTTTTTAATTAATCTAAGGTATTTAAAAAATTAATGAAAATTTTTACCAACCAAAATTTTTATATAGATTACTATATAATATATACTAATATACAGAAAAAATTTTATAAACTTCATTTTTATATAATTAAAAAATTTTATGTCAATTCTTATTAATTACTTTTTACTAGTTGGATTTTGCTTTGCACTTGCAGCAGGTTTATTTTTAGGATTAAAATCAATTAAATTAATTTAAAACTGTCAAATGCAAGATCAAATTCGTCAAGAAAAAATTGTTGGATCAAGACGTTTTAGTAATTATTTTTGGGCGTTATTATTATTAATTGGTGGGTTAATGTTTTTATTAGCCGGTATTTCAAGCTATTTAAAAATAAATTTATTACCTTTTGCAAATACTACAGAACTAGTTTTTATACCCCAAGGTATTGTAATGATGTTTTATGGGACCTTAAGTTTCGGTTTAAGTGTTTATATAACTGCGACATTATTTTGGGATATAGGGAGTGGGTATAATGAATACAATAAAATCGAAAATCTTGTAAAAGTGGTAAGAAAAGGATTCCCCGGAAAAAATAGAGAAATCCTTTTAACTTACCCATTAACTAATATTCGATCAATTGGAATAAAAATTTCTGAAGGTCTAAACCCTCAGCGAATTATTTATTTATGCCTTAAGGATGAACGGAAAATCCCATTAACACCGGTTCAACAACCAGATTCAATTTCAGACTTAGAGGATCAAGCTGCTGATTTAGCAAAATTCTTGGATTTAAAATTAGAAAATTTATAATGTTTTTATTGCTTTTTATACTCGCGTAATTATATAATTAAAATACGCGGGCATAGTTTAGTGGTAAAACCTTAGCCTTCCAAGCTAATGATGGGGGTTCGATTCCCCCTGCCCGCTTTAGGTTAAGTTTTGAATGAGCAACAATCATTTTTTATAGGAGAATATGCATTATGTCTGGTGGATCTACAGGTGAACGTCCGTTTTCAGATATTATTACAAGTGTACGTTACTGGATTATTCATACTATTACAATTCCTTCTCTTTTTGTATCAGGATGGTTATTTATTAGTACTGGGTTAGCGTATGATGTTTTTGGAACACCACGCCCTAATGAGTATTTTACACAAGATCGTCAACAAGTACCATTAGTAAACGATCGTTTCAGTGCAAAACAAGAATTAGAAGATTTAACTAAAGGTTTATAAAAGGTAAAAAAAAATGACAAACAATATTAATCAACCTGTAGCATACCCAATTTTTACTTTCCGTTGGTTAGCTGTTCACGGCTTAGCAATTCCAACAGTGTTCTTCTTAGGTGGTATTACTGCTATGCAATTTATTCAACGATAAATTAATATTCACATAATATATACGAGGTAAATCTTATGACAGGTCCAAATCCAAATAAACAGGCCGTAGAATTAAATAGAACATCTCTTTATTGGGGACTTTTATTAATTTTTGTTTTAGCGGTATTATTTTCAAGTTATTTCTTCAATTAATCTTTCCAAATAGGAGTTTTTTATATGGCAAATACTGGTCGAGTTCCTTTATGGCTTGTAGGTTTAGTAGGTGGTTTCGCAGCAATAACAGTTCTTTCTTTATTTATTTATGGGTCTTATTCAGGTTTAGGTTCATCTTTATAAGAATTTAAATAGAATAGGTTAATTGTAAATAAAAAAAATTTATATAAAGTAAATAAGAAAATTTATTTACTTTATATATTTATATATCAGAATAAAATGAATTATTTTTTAGAAAACTTTTTAAATTCTTCATAAAGATCATCACCAGTATCATCTTCATTTGTAGCATTAAGTTTAATTCCAAATTTGGCTAATAGCTGAACAAAACGTTTTTTTAATCGTTCTTGGCGATAGTACCATCGAATTTTAGAATCGCGGCGTTTTGCTTTTTGGATAGAGTCTTTATTATCTTTATTTTTTAAATGTTGTTCATACTCATCATTCGTAAGATCATCTAGAGTACCTCGGCCTAACCAACCATACCAAAATCTAGGTAACATACTATATGCGGATCGAATAGTACCAAATCGATATTTTCTTAATTTGGAAGAAGCTTGTCGACTAATCATATAAGCCCGTTTATTTTGCCAAATTGTATGGCCTCCACTGTAAAGACTATCTTTTGGACGTAAACCAATATGTAATTCTGTGTTTTCTGTAAAGAGTGGAAAATAAAAATATTGACCACATAAAGCATGTAACATACCTAGAGTAATAAATATGTATTGGGCAGCGACTAATGTAACTAAAAGGTTTGTTACTAATTCAGCTTCACGAAAATAGCTATTAGGAATTAAGATCTCATTTAAATAATATAAGAGACGTCCTTGGATATAAATAAACGGTCGTTCTAAGAATTCTAAACCTATTAAAAAAGTCCAATGCCATCTTATCAAGTACGGGCAATAGCGTTTATTTATTCTGACTATGAAAGTATACCATACCATACCAGATAAATACGTTATCTGAGTATTTATAAATCGGTAAGTTTGTGGAATGGCTTTTAAGGTTATAAAATAATATATTTTATCACTTAGAAACTTAATATCAGTTGGTAGATAAGACCAAAGCATTGAGATTGGATCATAACGGTGATTACCATTACTTGTTATATCAGTAAAAGCTCGGAGTATGGGCCCATAAACTGTATTACTATCAAAACGTGTACCAGCTTTTGAAAACTCGCTTTGTTGTTGATAATACATATCGCTGAAATCGTACGCAAGGTTATGAGTTAATGGACACATCCATAAAGTTCGCATATAATAATATGCTAAATCTCTTAAATGCATATACCATAAATAGCCTGCACCTAAACCAATACAAGTAATAAAGAACCCTGTTTTGATATTATACTTTTTAGAAAGGAAAATAAATCTTATAATTAAGATAAAAAGTGCGATATTTTCAACATCAACAAATCCTAAGCCATGTTGATAATGCTCCCAAAGAGATTGAGTTATTAATTTAAAAGTTTCGGAAGAAACAGGGGTCGAAATCGGAGTATCTCCCAATAAATTGGAATAATCGTCAGTAGTAAAAGGACCGTCAACACCTAAAAAATCAAGGATTGTTTCTTGATCAATATTAATTAATAAAGATAAAACACTACTTAACCAAAATTGTAAATTGTTTATTAACATATTTTATCATTATAAA
>Ga0209712_10000090_pt1:22500-50000 | contig 73646 bp, 69 predicted proteins | sample ArcOceMetagenome_FD_187443 | JGI IMG/M metagenome (GOLD analysis project Ga0209712, IMG submission 187443) | Marine eukaryotic phytoplankton communities from Arctic Ocean - Arctic Ocean - Greenland ARC118M Metagenome (SPAdes) (version 2) | ecosystem: Environmental > Aquatic > Marine...
AGCAAGTAATTTACTTTTACCGTTAATTTTTATTGCAGGTCTGGTTTATTTCTTCCAAAATTCGGAAAATTTTGGTGGTGGAGACGGTCAGTCACCATTAAGTTTAGGTAAGTCAACAGCACGATTTGAACGTAACCCGGATACAGGAGTTAATTTTACTGATATTGCTGGGATTGATGAAGCAAAAGCAGAGTTTGAAGAAATTGTTTCATTTTTAAAAGAACCTGAAAAATATACAGTAGTTGGTGCAAAAATTCCAAAAGGGATTTTATTAGTTGGACCTCCAGGTACAGGTAAAACATTATTAGCTAAAGCAATCGCAAATGAAGCTGATGTTCCATTTTTTAGTGTAGCAGGTTCAGAATTTGTTGAAATGTTTATTGGTATTGGTGCGGCCAGAGTAAGAGATTTATTCACAAAAGCTTCTGAGAATGCTCCTTGTATTGTCTTTATTGATGAAATTGATGCAGTAGGTCGAGAACGTGGTGCTGGTGTTGGTGGTGGTAATGACGAGCGTGAGCAAACGCTAAATCAGTTATTAACTGAGATGGATGGTTTTAAAGAAAATAAAGGTGTAATTGTTGTTGGTGCAACAAACCGTGTAGATATTTTAGATTCAGCATTATTACGCCCTGGACGTTTTGATAGACAAGTTACTGTTAATTTACCAGATCGCTTAGGTCGTGTAAGTATTTTAAAAGTTCATGCGAAAAACAAACCTTTAGGTGAAGATGTTTCTTTAGTTCAATTAGCAAATCGGACACCGGGATTCTCAGGTGCAGATCTAGCTAATTTATTAAATGAAGCTGCGATCTTGGCAACAAGATATAAAAAGGAAACTATTTCAAAAAACGAAGTTAATGAAGCTATTGATCGAGTTATCGGTGGTATTGCCGGTAGTCCAATGGAAGATAGTAAAAATAAAAAATTAATTGCTTACCATGAAGTAGGTCACGCTATTACAGGCACAGTCTTACAATCACATGATGAAGTAGAAAAAATTACAATCACTCCACGCGGGGCAGCAAAAGGTTTAACATGGTTTACACCAGATGAGGATCAAAGTTTAATTTCTCGTTCAGCATTATTAGCACGAATTATCGGAACATTAGGTGGCCGTGCTGCGGAGCAAGTTATTTTTGGTGACCCAGAAATTACAACTGGTGCAAGTAGTGATTTACAACAAGTTACTAATTTAGCACGTCAAATGGTAACACGCTTTGGTATGTCGAACATTGGCCCAATCGCTTTGGAAGATGAATCTAATGGTCAAGTATTCTTAGGTGGTACAATGAACGAAGATTCAGAATATCCTGAAAGTATTGCAGATAGAATTGATGATGAAGTATGTAAAATTATTAATTATTGTGAAGAAAAAGCGCTTCAAATAATTTTAGATAACCGTGTTATTATTGATTTAACTGTTGAACGATTATTAGATGTTGAAACAATGGAAGGAGCTGAATTCCGTGATTTATTAAGTACTTATACAATTTTACCTAATAAAAACGCAACATATATTTCAAAATTAGCTAAGTAAACTAGTTAATTTAAAATACTAAAAAAGGCTAATATTACTAAATTTGGTATTTTAAATATTGCTATATAAATGTTATAAATATACAATTAGTCTAAAATATAGAAAGTTTCGAAACTAAATTCTATTCTTAGCTTTATTATTAACATTTATTCCAATTTAAAACACATTTAAAAATTTAGATAAGTTTATGGCAAAAAAAAGTATGGTTGAGAGAGAGAAAAAACGAATTAAATTAACTAAAAAATATGAATCAAAACGCCAAGCGTTATTGGAGGAATATAATAGTACTAGTGATTTTAATTTAAAACTAGAAATTCACTCGAAAATTCAACGTTTACCTAGAAATAGTGCTAAAATCCGGATCCGAAACCGTTGTTGGAAAACAGGTCGTCCTCGAGGTTTTTATAGAGATTTTGGAGTATCACGTCATGTTTTACGTGAGATGGCTCACCAATGTCTATTACCGGGTGTTACGAAATCAAGTTGGTAAATTAGAAAAATTAACAAATTATATTTAAATTATATATTTAAACTATAATTTAAATATAATTTGTTAGGGTAATATTAAAAAATAAGATACTCTAATTCCTTAGAATCAATCTATATTAGAAATTTATATAAAAAACAATATTATGATTACTGATTTTCAAGTTTATATTGCATTAATGTCTGCTTTATTAGCAAGTGTTTTAGCTATCCGCTTAGGTGCAACACTTTACCAATAATTTAAACTTTGATCAAAAATTTATATATTTAATTGATATTTATGGTAGCACAAGATTTAAAAAAATTCACTTCACCTGTTTTTCCTTTTACTGCAATTGTCGGTCAAGAAGAAATGAAATTAGCTTTACAATTGAATGTAATCGACCCTAAAATTGGGGGGGTTATGATTATGGGAGACCGTGGTACAGGAAAATCAACAACAATTAGAGCCATCACCGATCTACTTCCTGAGATTGAAATTGTGAAAGGCGATCCTTTTAATTCTCATAAATCAGACTTAGATTTAATGGGGAATGAAGTAAAGACTGCGATTCAAAATGGTGAAACATTAGAAACAGAATTTATTAAAATCCCAATGGTAGATTTACCTTTAGGAGCAACAGAAGATCGTGTTTGTGGAACAATTGATATTGAGAAAGCATTAACTGAAGGTATCAAGGCTTTTGAACCAGGATTATTAGCAAAAGCTAATCGAGGATTACTTTATGTTGATGAAGTTAATTTATTAGATGATCATTTAGTAGATATCCTATTAGATTCAGCAGCGTCTGGTTGGAATACGGTGGAACGAGAAGGAATTTCAATTCGTCATCCTGCCCGATTTGTATTAGTTGGTTCAGGTAATCCTGAAGAAGGAGAATTACGTCCACAACTATTAGATAGATTTGGTATGCACGCAGAGATCCGGACAGTTAAAGATCCGATTTTACGTGTAAAAGTAGTAGAAGAACGGACATCATTTGACCAAACCCCAATGGTATGGTTAGAAAATTATGAAGCTCAACAACAAGAATTACGTGATCGAATTGTTGATGCTCAAAACTTATTACCAAACGTTCAACTAGATTACGATTTACGTGTTAAAATATCAGAAGTTTGTAGTCAATTAGATGTAGATGGGCTACGAGGTGATATTGTAACAAACCGTGCTGCAAAAGCACATGCAGCATACCATGGTCGAGATAAAGTAACTATCGACGATATTGGACTTATTATTACTTTATGTTTACGACACCGTTTACGAAAAGATCCATTAGAATCAATTGATTCAGGTGATAAAGTATCAAAAGTCTTTAACGAGATATTTGAAATTGAAGACTAAAAAACTGAATACGAAGTTTTTATTTTTTTAAAAACTTTGTATTCGAATCTAAAATTCATCTTAAAAATAATAAATTTATAAGTTTTATAAAAAAGACGTGTAATTAAGTCTAATATTAAATTTTTGTTTGATCAATATCTAAGTAGGAAGTAAGAAATATTACCATAGGAAAGTTTTACCGTACAAAATTTAAACTTTTCAATATTAAGAATTAATATTTTTTTCTTAATGTTAGAAAACTTAGAAGTAGTAATGGTGTTATAAAATCACTTGAACTATTACATTTTTCTTTATTTAGCTATTTTCTTATCAGAAATAGTTATTTACGCGTATTTTATTTATACATGACGGATAAAAAATAATTTGTATAGGAATTAAGTTAATAAATTTGTATTCTTCTATCAATAATTATTAAAATTTATTGATAGAAGAATAAACAAAAAATTATTACTACTTAAATAATTTTTTATTTTAAGTTTAATACGTTAACTATTAGAAGTTAAGCTCAGCAGCTTGAACTTTTTCATATTGTTTCTTTTTAAGAACTAAAAGAATTTGAGTTAATAATAAACAGAAGCAGAAAGCTAAATATCCTAAAATTCGTGTTGAACTTTGTAGTACAATTTCTGATTCTTCTTGACCAAAACCACCAACATTTGGATCAATGTTTAATGGTTGTTCTTCTTTTACAATATCACCTTGTTTTACAAGTAATTGTAAACCTGCTGAAAGAGTTTGAGAAGTAGTTACACCATCAGAATTAACAATTGTAATATTTGATTCACCTTTTTCAGTAACTGCAATTTCAGTAACTTGACCCGATTGAGTAGCACCAAAACTGTTTATGTTACTTTTCTCACCCGTTGGGTAAACTTGACCACGGCCACGGTTACCACCAGCATAGAATGGGTATGATAAATATTTAACATCTGAATCTTTTTCAGGATCAGGTGCAACAACAGGGAATATAAGCTCTTGGTGTTTTTTACCGGCAATTGGACCGACAATTAAAATATTATCAAATTCTGTACTGTATGGTGAAATAAATACGCCTTTATTTTTTGCCTTTACTTCTGGCGAAATTTGCGTCTTAGAAGCTAATTTAAATCCTTTAGGTAAAATAAGGATTCCACCAACATTTAAATCTGCTGGTTTACCAGTAGCACCAATTTGTTGACGACTTAAATCATATGGTACTTTTATTTCAACTTCAAACACAGAATTTGGAAGTACACCTTGTGGTGCTTCAATCTCAATAGCTTTTTGGTTTAAATGACAATTAGCACAAGCTAATTTACCATTTGCTGCACGTGGGTTTGAATAACCTTGTTGAGCAAACACAGGGTATGCAAATGAATTTTCTACAGAAAAACCAAATAAACTTATAGCAATCGTGAAAGTAAATAAAAGACTTTTAAAAAACTTGTTAGTTGCCATGAATTAAATACTTTTTAAGTATATATATAAATTAATTTTTTATTAAAAACAGGATACCTACGCCTGAGAAATAAAGTAATAATATTGCAAAAGAAAGCAATAATTGCGTAAGAGGATCAGTAGAAGGTGTTAATACTGCTCCAATAATTGTTGAGACAAGTATTATGTATCGCCATGCACCTAACATTTGTTGAGCTGATACAAAATTTAATAATCCTAATAAAATTTGTATAATGGGGATTTGAAAAGCTAGACCTGTACTATAAAAAAGGACAAGTATAAATTCAAAATACTGATCAAATGACCAAAGAGGTTCAATAACTTCGTCACTATAATTTAAAAAGAAATTTAAAGCTGCTGGAATTAAAGCATAGTAAGAAAAAAGTAAACCTAAGCCAAACAAACATAGTGAACTCAACAATAAAGGTAAAATAACTTTTGTTTCTTTTTTGGTTAAACCTGGCAATAAGAATAATATAATTTGACCAATTGCAAAGGGACTCCCAAAAAGTAAACCTGTATAAAAAGAAATTTTTACAGTTGAAACAAAATATTCACCTGGCGATAATTGAAAGAACTTCACATTGTCAACTGGGAGTTCTAATATTTTAACTAAAAGTTTAACTTCAACAAAAGCCGCACAAGTTAAAAATAAAATTATCCAAAATATATGAAATAACCTCTGTCTAAGTTCTTCAATATGTTCTGAAAACGGTAATTCTAAAATTACTGTTTCATTATTTGTAAAGTTAAAATCAGAGTTTGTTACCATAAAGTTAGTTTATAGATCTTTTATTTTTTCTAGTATCTGTTAGGTAAAAATATGGTGTCTTATTTTTAACTCAAAATATCTATATAGAATTTAATATTGGTAAAAAATTCTAAGAATTTTTTACCGATATTAAATTTTATGATAAGTAATTTATACCTTCAAGACGTGCTGTAGCTTTTTTTAATTCAACTGATGCATCAAGTCTTGTTTTACTTGTTTCAGCTTTTTCAATTGCTGATGTAGCTTTCTCTAACTCTTTTGTAGCCTCACTTAATTCTACAGCAACCAATTCTTCTACATCATTTACTAGAACCGTAACACGATTACGATCAATTTCTGCTAAACCACCACATAAAATAATGGGTGTCCATTTATCAGCTAATTTAATTCTAAGTAAGCCTGTATCTAAAGCGGTGATTAAAGTCGCATGTCCATCTAATACACCAACTTGACCAGTCAAGCCAGGTAAAATAACTTCATCTGCTGTTGTAGAACAAATAACTCTATCCGGAGTTAGAACTCGAATGTTCATAACCATATACTAATTACTCCTTATTTTAGAGTTTCTGCTTTTGCAATTGCTTCGTCAAGATTTCCTACAAGGTAGAATGCTTGTTCTGGTAAATCATCTAATTCACCATTTAAAATCATTGTAAAGCCTTTAATTGTATCTTCTAAACTTACATATTTCCCTGGAGAACCAGTAAATATTTCAGCCACGAAGAACGGTTGAGATAAGAAACGTTCAACTTTACGTGCACGAGCAACAGTCATACGATCTTCTTCAGATAATTCATCAATACCTAAAATTGCAATAATATCCTGTAATTCTTTATAACGTTGTAATGTTTCTTTTACAGTTTCTGCAATTTCATAGTGCTCTTCACTAACAATACCAGGCTGTAACATTGTTGAAGTAGAATCTAATGGATCTACAGCGGGGTAAATACCTTTAGCAGCTAAATTACGTGATAATACTGTTGTTGCATCTAAATGAGCAAATGTTGTTGCCGGAGCCGGATCAGTTAAATCATCAGCAGGTACATAAACAGCTTGAATTGAAGTAATTGAACCTTGAGTTGTTGATGTAATACGCTCTTGTAACGCACCCATTTCTGTTGCTAAAGTAGGTTGGTAACCTACAGCAGACGGCATACGACCTAATAAAGCAGATACTTCAGAACCAGCTTGTGTAAAACGGAAAATATTATCGATAAATAATAAAACATCTTGTTTATTTACATCTCGGAAATATTCAGCCATTGTTAAAGCTGTTAAACCTACACGCATACGCGCTCCTGGAGGCTCATTCATTTGACCATATACTAAAGCTACTTTAGATTCAGCGAAATTATTAGAGTTAATTACACCTGATTCTTTCATTTCTTCGTATAAATCATTTCCTTCACGTGTTCGCTCACCTACACCACCAAAAACAGATACACCACCATGTGCTTTAGCAATGTTGTTGATTAATTCCATAATTAATACTGTTTTACCTACACCAGCACCACCAAATAGACCAATTTTACCACCACGACGGTAAGGCGCTAATAGATCTACAACTTTAATACCAGTTTCAAAAATAGATGGTTTTGTGTCTAATTCTGTAAAGGCAGGAGCTTCACGGTGAATTGGTAAAGTTTCAGCTAAAGAAACGTCACCTTGCTCATCTACTGGTTCACCAATTACATTGAAAATTCGTCCTAATGTTGGAGTACCAACTGGAACAGTAATTGGGCTACCTAAATCAACAGCTTCAACACCACGCTTTAAACCATCTGTTGAACGCATAGATACTGCACGTACTTTGTTATCACCTAATAATTGTTGAACTTCAACAATATTTCCGATTCCATCTGCAGTTTCAATTTTAATTGCACTGTAAATTAGAGGTAAGTTTCCATCTGGAAATTCAATATCTAATACTGGACCAATAATTTGACAAACGTAACCTTTATTTGTAGTTTCTACCATTTTGATTTAAAATATTTTAAATATTTAAGAATAAACATACTTTCAGAATTCAATAAATTATTCAAAACAATAACAAATTTAAAATTTATTAACTACCTACAATTGTACACCAAAATAAGGGGAATTCTTGAATAAAATGTTTTATCACTTTAACTTTAGAGTGTTTTTAAAAAGAATCTAAAGATTTAGCTCTCCCTGTTATTCTTAACCAATTTCGTGCACGTGGGTAATTATCAGGTGCTAATTTAAGAGCTTGATACCAATATTCTGCAGCTTTATCAAATAAGCCTTTTGCTAATTCAATATATTCATATTCTTCAGAAATTTCCATGGCCGAATCATAATCTTGAGAAGCCATTTCTAATGCTAGAAGACCTTGTCTATGATAAATTGCCGCAATATTGTTTAGGGCTTGCGGTAAATTTGAATTTAACGAGACAGCTTGGTGGTAATACTCTAATGCACGTGGGTAATTTTCATTTTTACCATAAATTAAGCCAATATTATAAAGAGTATAACTCCTATCATACTGATCTTCATCTAAATATAATGATTCATAATAATTTTCTAATGCTTCTGCATAATCACCTTCAGCTTGTGCTGCCATTCCAGCTTTATAATAAGCAAAAGCTTGTTTTTCTTGTTTACTTGCAGGTAAAAGTTTTAAAATAAGATCTGAAATAACTGTAAATACACGATCAATAAAATTCCTTACACCCATTCGCTAGAATACCTCCTTAGATCATCTTCATAAACTTTAACTTCTAAAAAAAATTTAAAGTTCATTAGAAGCTACATATGGTAATAAAGATAAAATTCGTGCTCTTTTAATAGCTTTTGCAATTTGACGTTGTTGTTGAACTGTTACGCCTGTTGCTCGACGTGGAAGAATCTTCCCTTGTTCAGTAATAAATAATTTTAATAAATCAATATCTTTATAATCAATTTTTTGATTAATTCCAATCGGTGCCAATTTTTGTTTTTGTGCTAACATACTTTTATTTTATTTCTTTATGAATAGTTGGTTTGTTGCAATGTGGACAATATTTCTTAAGTTCAATACGTTGTGGGTTATTTCGACGATTTTTTTGCGTTAAATATCTTGAAACACCAGTAGAACGTTTATTTGTATTTGTTCTACATTCAGTACATTCCAAAGTAATTAATATTCTGCTACCTTTATTTTTTGCCATATCAATTCCTATAATATAATGAATTTTTAATAGTCTTTTTACTTTACTATATTGCCTAAATATTAGTATCTTATCAAGGGTTTAATATCTTATTTAAAAAAATATAGAGAATATAAAAATATTCCTCATAAAAACTTTCCATTTTGTCTTAAATATATTATATTTTACTAAACAGAAATATAATATTAAATATAATATAAATACTGACTTATATACCTCTAAATTCTATTTATGGCGAATAACAAATCAGCAAAAAAACGCATATTAATCAGTAAACGAAATACTCTTCAAAATCGTTTTTATAAAAGTTCGGTTAGAACACTAACTAAAAGATTTTTACAAGATCTAGAAACTTATAAAGGTTCACAAAATAATACTGATAAAGAAAAAGCACAAATTTTACTAAATTCAATTTACAGTTTAATTGATAAAGGTTTAAAGAAAAATGTTTACCATAAAAATACAGCTGCACGAAAAAAGTCAAAATTAGCCGCTTTATTAAAAACTGCAATTTAAAATAAGTGAAAAAACATTTTTTAGACTTTAAGATAACCTATTTTTAAGTAGGTTATCTTAGTTAAACATTTTTTATTAATTCGTAAAATTAATAAATGAACCTTTCCACAATAAGCTTACCATTAAAATCAGTTAAGATTTGCTCTAACACCCAAGGAATCTTAAATATAACAAGTCTTAACTGTTATCAATAAAAAACTAAGTACCACCGCTATAAAGTCTATAATTAAATTTAATTTCTTTCGTAAAAATAAATCAGTATTTTCTTCGTAAAAAATAACTATATATTAATAAATTTAATACTTTAGAATTCAAGACTAGTTCGATCTTTAAGTTGAATAACAAGAAACTAATAACATTAAAATCTTAATTTATTTTATAGAATTATTATCCATACTAAAAACTAGTAATTATTGAATTTAAAATCAATTATTAATAAAACTTTCAAACTACTATATGATGAATTATACAACTGCTCTACCTGACTTTATTGAAATGCAACGAGTAAGTTTTTGTTGGTTTATTGCCCAAGGACTAAATGAAGAATTAAATACTTTTTCAAGAATTTATGATTTTAGTCAAAATACAGAATATGTTTTATTTGGACAAGAATATAGTTTAGTAAAACCTATTTATAATATAGTTCGAGCTAAAAAATACACAGCAAATTACTCTGCCCAACTTGTTATTCCTTTAGAAGTTAGGAATAAAAAAACAAATATTATAAAATACCATAGTAAATTTCCTATCATTAACTTACCCTTAATGACAAGTTCCGCAACCTTTGTTATTAATGGTTGTGAGCGTGTTATTGTTAGTCAAATCATTAGAAGCCCCGGTGTATATTTTGAAAAAAATAAACATCAAAAGAAAAATAAAAAAATTAAAAAAGTAATATCTAGTGAAATTGGAAAATTAAAAAGTTTTACCCCACCAAGTGAAATTCTACCTACAGAGAGTCGATTATATTTTTTAAAACCAACGGTTAAGAAAAAGTTAATCAGTGATAAAAAACAGAAAATAAGATTTATCAAAAAAGAAGAAGATTGGAATTGGCAAGGAGAAACCATTAAGATTTATTCATTTAAAGAACTAAAAAAATATGAAATTAATTTTGGGTCTTCCTTTATTGAATATTTTAAAGTTTATAAAAGTTTATTCAAAATAAAAAATTTATCTACAAAAACAAAACGAATTAAAATTTTTTTAAAATGGTTAGCATCTAATGAACACTCTGTATTACCAAATACTGAGCATCGGATTTTTGTAATAGTTAATTGTTTTAATTTATTAACAAAAACAATTGCAAAGTACAAACTTTTGAAAAAAGGAAGTGATCATAATAAAAACTATGAAAGCTTATCTAGAGAATTTAAACAAATTAAAAAACTATACAACACAGTTTTTGATAAATCTAAAATCTTACTAAATCTAAATATTAATATAGAATTACTTGTCTTTCTACTTAGAGATTTAGACAATTTTACACAACTTAATAACTTTAATTTCTTAAAACTAAACATTCTACCAAAAATTAATCGAATTATCAGTAACCCTAAAGTACAATCTAATCTTTATTTTACTAATAGTTTTAAAGAACTTATTAAATTTAAATACAATTTTACTAAAAAAGAAAAATATGAAAGACGAAGCCAATCACAAACAAAAATATTTAAAAACAAAACAAAATATTTAAAAACAAAATCTAAAATTATTCAATATAAGGACGACCATTTAATCGAAGATATTTATAAAAAAAGATATGAAGAAAAAGAATTATACACCGCAACATTAATCCCTGAATATGGGTCATGGATTAGATTTGGTTTTCAAAAGAATACAAAAATTAATATTTCCAAATATCCTATAAAAAATCAAGAAGATGAAATTATTATTCAACTTGATAAAGTAACACAAAAACCAATCATTCATTTGTTAAAAGAAATGGGTGTTACTGACTTAGAAATTTGCCAAAACTTACAAAATTCCGAATTTTTCTATTTTAATAAACCAATCCTAACTAATTCCATTTATCAACCAAATAAACTATTACGTTTTAATTTAAATAGAAATTATTATAAAAATATTTCGGAATTTTCTAGAATTTTTGACCCATCGTATTACCGTTTAGGTAAAATTGGCCGTTCAAAACTAAATAATAGATTAAATGTTAAACTCTCAAAACGAATAACTACAATTACATATGAAGACATTTTTGCAATAATTGATAAACTAATAACCTTATCTACTTCTAAGCAAGTTAGTGATGATATTGATCATTTAAAAAATCGTCGAGTTCGCTCAGTCGGAGAATTATTACAAAATTTATTCCGTATTGGATTCCAAAGATTATTAAGAAAACTACGAAGTCAAACAAATAAGACATACTCAAGTCAATTATCAAGTTTTAATATAGTTGGAGCCACTATTCGGGAATTTTTTGGAGCTAGCCAATTATCTCAATATATGGATCAAACAAACCCGTTATCTTCATTAACTCATCGACGACGGATTAGTGGACTAGGACCTGGAGGATTTGATAGAGATCGTATTAGTTTTGCGGTCCGAGATATTCATCCGAGTCATTATGGTCGGATTTGCCCCATCGAAACACCTGAAGGACAGAATGTAGGACTAATTGCTTCACTAACAACATGTGCAAGAGTAAATGAATCAGGATTTTTAGAAACACCTTTTTGGAGAGTTATTAATGGAAAAGTAATTAAAACAGGAAATCCTATTTATTTAACAGCTGATATTGAAGATTTTTATAAAATTGCCCCTGCTGATATTTCGACAAATGAAGAGAATTATTTAACAAAAAATTTGATTCCTATACGTTACAAACAAGATTTTTTAACTGTTACACCATCTGAAGTTGATTTTATTGCTGTTTCTCCAATTCAGGTTGTTTCTGTGGCTGCATCTTTAATTCCATTTTTTGAGCATGACGATGCTAACCGGGCCTTAATGGGGTCAAATATGCAGCGACAATCAGTGCCCCTATTACTACCACAGAAACCTATTGTTGGGACAGGCCTGGAAAATCAAATTGCCCTAGATTCAGGTATGGTAATAAATGCTCAACGCGATGGAATCGTCGAATCAGTAACAGCAAATAAAATTATTATCCGTGAAAATTCTGGAAGACACTTGAAATATGATTTACAAAAATACCAACGTTCAAACCAAGAAACTTGTATTAATCATAGACCCATAGTATGGGAAGGTGAAAAGATTAAATCTGGTCAAATGTTAACGGATGGACCAGGAATAATAAGTAGTGAACTTGCTTTAGGACAAAATGTTTTAGTAGCTTATATGCCATGGCAAGGCTATAACTTTGAAGATGCAATTTTAATAAATGAACGATTAGTTTATGAAGATATTTTTACATCAATTCATATTGAAAGATATGAGATTGAAATTGATCGGACAGCTGAAATGTCCGAACAAACTACAAATAATATCCCAAATTTAAGTATTTCTGATGTGCAGAATTTAAATGAAGATGGGATTGTGACAATTGGTACATTTGTAAAACCTGGAGATATCTTAGTTGGAAAAATTATTCCTAAAGATGATTCTGAACAATTACCAGAATCAAAATTACTTAGAGCAATTTTTGGTGCAAAAGCAAAAGGGGTCCGTGATACATCATTTAGAATGCCTGAAGGAGAATATGGAAGAGTTATTGAAACTTTAACGTTTAACAGAAGAACAAAATTAGCGTATAAATTTGAAAAGATTCAAATTTTTATTGCGCAAATAAGAAAAATTCAAGTAGGTGATAAAATCGCAGGTCGTCATGGAAATAAAGGAATAATTTCTCGTATTTTACCACGTCAAGATATGCCTTTTCTCCCAGATGGTACCCCTATTGATATTATTTTAAATCCTTTAGGAGTTCCATCTAGAATGAATGTAGGGCAGCTCTATGAATGTTTATTAGGGTTAGCAGGCCATAAATTAAACCGTCGTTTTAAAATTTTACCATTTGATGAAATGTATGGTTCAGAAGTTTCACGAATTTTAATTAATAAAAAATTACGACAAGCTTCAATTGAAAACGATGAAGCATGGCTTTTTAATCCTTATTCTCCAGGAAAAATGGTACTTCTTGATGGAAGAACAGGTAAAGAGTTTGATAATCCTATTACCGTTGGGAATGCCTATATGTTGAAATTAATCCATTTAGTTGATGATAAAATGCATTCCAGAGCTACTGGTCCGTATTCATTAGTAACCCAACAACCACTCGGTGGAAAAGCTCAACATGGTGGACAGAGATTTGGTGAGATGGAAGTTTGGGCACTTGAAGGATTTGGAGCATCTTTTACCTTAAAAGAACTCTTAACAATTAAATCTGATGATATGCAAGGAAGGAATGAAACTTTAAACTCTATTATTAAAGGTCAACCGATACCAACTTCAGGTGTACCAGAATCATTTAAAGTTTTAGTTCAAGAATTACGTTCAATTGGATTAGATTTAAGTACATATAGAATCGATAACTTTAGTTCAGACCAATCTTATGAAATTGAGTTAAATTTAATTGAAAAATATAATCCATTATTAAAAACATTTTCTCATACCTCAAATATAAATAATATTTCATTTTAAAAATTTAATATGATACGCTCTGAAAAAGAATTTGATTATATCAAGATAAAATTAGCTTCTCCTATGAGAATCTTACAATGGTCTCATAGAAAATTACCTAACGGACAATTTGTTGGAGAAGTCCAAAAGTCAGAAACAATTAATTACCGGACATTTAAACCTGAAATGGATGGTTTATTTTGTGAAAGAATCTTTGGACCAAGTAAAAGTTTAGAATGTGCTTGTGGTAAATATAAACGAGTTAGGTATGAAGGTTTGATATGTGAACGGTGTGGAGTCGAATTAACTGAATCCAGAGTTCGACGACACAGAATGGGTCATATAAATTTAATTTACCCTGTCACACATGTTTGGTATACAAATAGCCGACCGAATTATATAGCTTTACTACTTGAAGTAGAACAATGTGAAAAAAGGTTAGATACTGGGTGGATAGAATTTGCCGACCGAAGAGACAACAAAGAAAAAGATAATAAAGATATACCAGAGTATCCTTCTTCAGATATTGAATGGCGTGATTATCTTAAAAGCCCAAAAGCACTTTTAAATTGTAAAAAATTTCTTAAAGCAAAATCAAAAGCAAAAAAATCAAATATTGTAAATTTTTATGACGAACGAATAAAACGAATAAAACTAGCATCGTTGGCATATTTTATTGCTGAAGATGAAATTGCTTTTTATGGACTTCATTGGGATTTACAACAATACCGTCGTTGCCGAGAATTAGGATTTACAGGTTACCCATTAAAACCTCATTCAAAATCTCAGAATAGACGTCGTAATACACCAAAATATTTATTAAGATCAACACCAAATTATTTAATTGGTGCTGTTTTAATCAAACGAGAATTAGAGAAATTAAATCTTGATCAAGAGATAATTAAAACACGTAATTTTATTACACTGTGCAGTAAAGTACTTCATAAAGAACAACCATTTTATAATTTTTCCCATTGGTCAAAGAAGTGGGAATATCAACGTATTTATAAATTACGAGATCAATCAATTAAACGAATCCGTATTTTAGAAAATTTATTAACTACAGGTGCAAATCCAGCATGGATGATTATAACGATATTACCCGTTATTCCACCTGCACTACGACCAATGATTCAATTAGAAGGAGGACGTTTCGCAACTTCCGACTTAAATGAATTGTATCGACGTATAATTACACGTAATAATCGTCTCCTTCGATTATTAGAAATTGATGCTCCTCAATTAATCATTCGAAATGAAAAACGAATGTTACAAGAGGCAGTAGATACATTAATTGATAATGGAAAACGGGGGAAGATTGCTTTAAGTGCAAGTAACCGACCATTAAAATCTTTATCCGATATTATAAAAGGGAAACATGGACGTTTCCGTCAGAATTTACTTGGGAAACGGGTAGATTATTCTGGGCGATCGGTTATTGTTGTGGGTCCAAGTTTGAAATTAAATCAATGTGGATTACCTTATGAAATGGCAATTGAATTATTTCAACCATTTATAATTCGTGAGTTAATTAATCAAGGGTTAGCAAGTAATATGAAAGTTGCGAAAAATTTACTTCAACAAAATGAACCCATTATAGACCCTGTACTTGAAAAAGTATTATCAAATCACCCCATTTTCTTAAATCGAGCACCCACATTACATAGATTAGGAATACAAGCTTTTGAACCTATCATTATTCAAGGCCGTGCTATCAAACTACACCCATTAGTTTGTTCAGCATTTAATGCAGATTTTGATGGCGATCAAATGGCTGTTCATGTCCCACTTTCATTAGAAGCGCAGGCAGAATGCTATATGTTAATGTTAGCGCCTTATAATTTTTTATCACCCGCAAATGGTGAACCAATCATTATGCCAAGTCAAGATATGGTATTAGGTTGTTATTATTTAACGGTAAATAATATTCCTGGATTATTAGGTTCAAATCATTATTTTTCTGATTTAAATGATGTTATATTAGCCTATAACCAAGACCAAATTGAAATCCATACCTCAATTTGGGTTCGGTATAAACATCCAATTTCTAAACCTTCCAATTTTATAAAAAGAATTAAATTGAAAGATGACAGTTATGTTGAATATTACGAAAATGTTCAGATTCGTAAAGATAAAAATAATAAAACCATTGTTCAATATTTACAAACTACAACTGGGCGGGTTCTTTTAAATTATACAATTCAAACAACGTTAAATCTTAAATCTTAAAGATTTAAAGTATTTGAATTTAACAAAAAATTAACTAAAAGAATTATGAAAGATTATATTTATCAAAATACACTGATCAATAAAAAACAATTAAAAGAATTATTAGCATGGAGTTTTTCAAAATATGATTCCATGCAAGCTTCTTTATTAGCCGATGAATTAAAATATCTCGGTTTCAAATATGCAACGCAAGCTGGTATATCAATTAGTATCGAAGATTTAAAAGTACCTGCAACAAAAAATGAGATGCTAGAAAAAGCAAATCAAGATATTTTAAATGCAGAAAAAATTTGTTTAAAAGGAAAAATCACAGATGTAGAACGTTTTCAAAAAATTATCGACACTTGGAGTATCGCGAGTGAATCATTAAAAGATAATGTAGTAGCATATTTTAAAACATATGACCCTTTAAATTCTGTTTATATAATGGCATTTTCAGGAGCCCGAGGGAATCTATCACAAGTTCGTCAGCTTGTAGGTATGAGAGGACTTATGGCTGACCCTAGTGGTGAGATTATGCGTGTACCTATTAAAAAGAATTTTCGTGAAGGATTAACAATTACCGATTATTTAATGTCTGGTTATGGTGCGCGTAAAGGTATTGTTGATACAGCGTTAAAAACAGCAAACTCAGGTTATTTAACTCGTCGTTTAATTGATATTGCACAAGATATTATTATTAGAGAAAAAGATTGCTCAACATCGGCATCATTTATTATTGATAATGACAATAAATTAGAGAATGAGCAAATTATCGGAAGAATATTATCAAAATCCGTTTATGATCCAAAAACTCAAAAATTAATTGCCCCAGCGAATGCCCACCTAACATTAAAATTATTAAATACATTTGAACAAAAAGAAATTTCAAAATTTCATATACGTTCACCTTTAACCTGTAGTTTATACCATTCTATTTGTCAAATGTGTTATGGATGGGATTTATCAAATCAAAATCTAGTCGATTTAGGAGAAGCAGTAGGTATACTTGCGGGACAATCTATTGGTGAACCTGGTACGCAATTAACAATGCGAACTTTTCATACAGGAGGGATTTTTACTTCAGAAGCTCGACAACAAATTATTAGTCCCACAAATGGAATTATTAAATTTTCGAAAATCTTAAAAACAATCATATTGAGGACAAACCGAGGTGATGATGTTTTGGTTACTAAAAATTCAGGATCATTAATTTTAATTCCCCAACAACAGGGGGAAAAAATCATCCCAATGGAATTATTACGAAATACAATGTTATTCGTAAAAAGTAATCAATATGTTAAAAAATCAGCAATAATAGGTGAATTAATAAGTACAGAAAAGCAAACTTTAACAGAAAGAAAACCAATATTAAGTGATACAGCTGGTGAAATTTTTATCCCTCGGTTAAAAACTAGGACAAATTTAATTACACAAAATAGGCTATTATGGATTTTATCTGGGCAAGTTTACCAAGCTCCTAGTAATTCCTTTTTAAATTTTTATACAGACCATAAAATTAATAAAAATAGTTATATCTTTAGAACAAAATTAATAAATCAATATTCTGGATATATCAAACTTTTTGATAATAAAAAGAATGTATTAGAACAAAAAATTCATATTACAAATGATACATATTTCTTAGATAATAGTTATACTCAAAGGATTCTTAACCCTAAGAATAATAAAAATTATTTAATGAATTGTAATAATTCAAAATATTTAACTACATTAAAAGATTCAGAGTTAAAAAACTGGAAACGTTGTACTAACTATAAACCTTTTGCACTTTCATTTAATAATAATTTCAAGACGTTAACAGGTGGGATACTGCATTACGATCAACGAAGTAAACAAAACCAAAGTACAACGGATAACTTGGTTTCATACAGTATACCATATGAAATAAGTAAAGAAGATTATGAAAAAATAAGTAAAAATCATTATGAAACTTATTTAAAAAAGTTAGAAAGTAAAATTGATAAAAACGGATTCATTTTTTATCAAAACTTTTTAAATTATCAAGAAATGGAAAATATCTTTTTAAAGTTAAAATTAAAAAAGAAAATTATTCATAATTCTTTAATTTGGCTTTCTGAAGAAACTTATAAATTAAATTGCGATAAAAACATTCTACTAGTAGAAAATGGTAATTTTATCTCAAAAAATTTCGAAATTATTCCAAATATTATTTCAAAAACTGCCGGAATAATAAGTGTTTCTCAAAAAAACAATATTATTGAAGAGATTGCAATTAAGGCAGGGTTTGTTTATCAGGGCAAACAATTTGAGCAATTAAACAAAAATGTTTATTATCCAGGTGAAATTATTTTTGATAATATTGAAATAACAAGACCTTCATTATGTGAGCATATTACAGCGAAAAATAGTAATCAATTATTAATTCGACCTTTTGCCATTTATGAAATTCCTAAAGAAAAAAATCTTAAACAAATTTTTAATAATAGTAATAGTGGCGCAGAATCAATTTTTAAAATAACTAACAAAACAAATTATCTATATAAGGCAAATCAAAAAATTAAAACATCGAATAGTATAAATTTAATTTCGCAAAGTATAAATTTAAAGTCAAAAAACTCATTACAAAATAATATTACAATTGATTTAAGTAACTCGTTTAAAATGAAACGTTTAAACTTGAAAATTTTAGAAAAATTAGTCTTAAATCAATATATTCCACCACATTTAAAATATACAAATTTACAATCTTGTTTACTTATTGAGCCGACACAATTTATAGATTCTTATACAACTATCGGATATCTTGAATCGGTTACAATGAATTCTTTAGAAATAGTAAAATTTAAGTCAAAACGGTCAAATAAAAAACAAGTTTTTTTAATTTCCAATGATGATTGTATAACTTTTAAAAAAGAAAAAGGAAAAAATAGAACAGTTAATGAATTAATAATCGATAATGGTAAAGTAGATCAAACCGGAAAAGTTCTAATTGACAATGGTAAATTCTTAACAATACAAAAAGGACGCCCTTATTTTTTCCCAAATTGTAAAACAGATGATTCTAAAGAAAAAGTTGATTTACAATATAAATTATTAAGTTTGAACAAGGATATTTCTAATTATAAAAGTAATACTTTTATAAATTATTATGATATTACCAAACGGTCGATCGTAGAAAAATTAGATCCAAATAAAAGATCATATGGATTTAAGATTAAATTTTCAAAAATGTTTATGAAAAAAAATGGGAAATTTTACAGTTCTCCAATTCCATTATTTTTAAATAATTTTTCATTAACAAAGGAGAAGCAAGAAGATTCTAAAGAAAAACAAAAAATAAATAGTCTTAAAATCAAAGATACACACTTAAAAATTAAGCAATGTTTACCACTATTATTAAAAAGTTCCCAGTTAATCTCTAATAATGTTAAAGAGAATGGCGAATTTAATACTAGTTTAACAGGTTTAAAATTTTTAAAATACCCTTTTACTAAATCGATTGGTATTCATTCAATAACAGAAGATTATTTTGAACAAGAAGTAAATAGTGTTTATTGTAAAAATGGTGAATTTATCGAAAAAGGTGAAGTAATTGGTTTATTAAATTTTGAAAAAGAAATTACTGGTGATATTGTTCAAGGTTTACCAAGAATTGAAGAATTATTAGAAGCACGGAAGAAGAAACCTACAAATAAAAATCTAGCAACAAATCAAAAAAAGAGTTTATTAATTCAAAAAACAAGTATTGACTCTAGCTTTGAATTTCAAAAATTAGGAACAACAATAAAAGAAAATGATAAGATTAACCCCCATAATTTATTAAAAATTTACTTTAATTATTATGGAATAAAAAAACAATTCTTTTCAAATAAAAAAGAATTTACTACTTCATATCGTTTAGCTAATAATTATGAAGCAAGTTATCGAACATTTAAGAAAATTCAATTATTAATATTAAACGCGGTTCAATCCGTGTACCAATCACAAGGTGTTTCAATTGCTAATAAACATTTAGAAGTAATCATTAAACAAATGACTACAAAGGTATTAATAACACATGAAGGTCATACACCACTATTACCTCGAGAAGTAGTTGATTTATACCATATTCAATATATTAATCAAATTATTGAAGCCCACAATAAGCGCCCTGCTTATTATGTCCCATTGTTATTAGGAATTACGAAAGCCGCTTTAAATAATCCAAGTTTTATTTCAGCAGCAAGTTTCCAAGAAACGACACGTGTTTTAACCAAAGCAGCTATTGAAGGTCGAGTAGACTGGTTACGAGGTTTAAAAGAAAATATAATTATTGGGCATTTAATACCATCTGGAACGGGGTACCAAAGTTATACAAATTGTTTTAATACAATTCCACAAGATAAACCTAAAATTAATTTAGATAAAATTAAAATGAAAATCTAGACTTATTTCTTTTCAATCTGTTGATGTTCTTTTATACTAGACTAAACCACAATTATTTAATTAAGGAGTTATAAAATTTTATGGCTGATATTAACTTAGCCCAATTATTAGAAGCTGGTGTTCATTTTGGACATAAAGCTTATCGATGGAATCCAAAAATGTTTCCATATATTTACACAGAACGGAATAACATTCATATCTTAGATTTAGTTCAAACAGCTCAATTATTAAAACGAGCAAATTCTTATGTAGCGAAAGCGGCATCAGAAGAAAAAACATTTTTATTTATTGGGACAAAACGCCAAGCAAGCGCTGTCATTGCGCAACAAGCAAATAGTTGTAATTCATATTATGTAAACCATAGATGGTTAGGTGGAATGTTAACAAATTGGGTAACGTTAAAAAGCCGAATTGAGCGATTAAAAACTTTAGAACAACAAGAAGTTGATGGGGTTTTCAATTTATTACCAAAAAAAGAAGCATCATTACGTTTAAAAGAATTAGAAAAGTTACGAAAACATTTAAACGGTGTTAAAAATATGGCTAAATTACCTGATGTAGCAATTGTTATTGATCAAAAACGGGAAATGACTGCTATCCAAGAATGTCGAAAATTAGGTATTCCGATTATTTCTATTTTAGATACGAATTGTGACCCTGATTTAGTAGATATTCCAATTCCAGGTAATGATGATGCAGTAAGATCAATTAAATTAATTCTAAGTTCATTAACTGATACGATTAATCAAAACCGATCTAACTAATCATTCACATTCAAATAAACAATAACTAGGTTTCAATAAAAAGTAGACACACTTAAAAGATTCCAATCGAGAAAATGATTCAATATTGTCTCCGATAATTCAAAGTCTCAAGTGAAAATACAGGACTATAGGCCCATAATTTTGTTTCAAAAATTTATAAAATTATTAAAAACCTAGTTAGTCTCTCTTTGGTCTATAGTTTAAATAATATTAAAGGTTTTATTTAAAATAATTGTTAATTAATAGATAAAATAATTTTTTTAAAATAAATAAATTTTTAAGAAAGAGAAACAAATCTCTTTCTTAAAAATTTATTTATTATTATGTTAATGAAACTTTACCACCGGCAGTTTCGATTTGTTTTTTCGCATCTTCTGCTGCATCTTTACTTAAGCCTTCTTGAACCATCTTAGGTGCTGATTCTACAAGGTCTTTAGCTTCTTTTAAGCCTAACCCAGTTAAAGTTCGAACAACCTTTAATACTGCAATTTTCTTATCAGCTGGAACTTCATCTAACATTACATTAAATTCTGTTTTTTCTTCTACTTCTTCAGCAGCAGCTGGACCAGCGGCCATCATAACACCACCACCAACACTCGCTGATGCATCAACACCAAAAGTTTCTTCAATTGCTGTTACTAATTCTGATGCTTCTAATAAAGTTAGTGTTTTTAATTCTTCAACAATCTGGTTAATTTTATCTGACATAAAGTTTTTTATTTTATATATATATATTTAATTATTTAATTAGATTTTTATATGCTAATCAAATGCATTTAAATCTAATTGAATAGATGGGCCCATACTAGTACAAATGAATAAATTTTTAAAGTATTTTCCTTTTACACCACTAGGACGGTTTTGTTCAATTGATTGGTATAACGATGTTAAATTTTCAATTAATTGAGTTTTTGAAAAATTTGCTTTTCCAAAACTTACATGAACAACACCACTTTTATCTGCTTTATATTCAAATTTTCCTTTTTTGAACTCTGTTAATGTTTCTGTTAAACTTGTACTAACAGTACCTGACTTAGGAGATGGCATTAACCCTTTTGGCCCTAAAACTCGACCAAGTTTTGCTAATTTTGGCATCATATCAGGTGTTGCAACTAATAAATCAAAATTAATCGTACCTTGACTAATATCATCGATTAATTCTTGACTACCAACGATATCTGCCCCACCTGCATTTGCCTCATTAAAATTTGCCTCATTCGTTAATACTGCAATGCGAGTTGACTTTCCTACTCCATGCGGTAATGTTAGAGTTGTACGTAACTGTTGATCTGCATATTTTGGATCAATATTTAGATTAGCGTGTAATTCAACAGATTCGATGAATTTAGCCGTTGCAGTTTCTTGAAGCAAATTAATTGCTTCTTCTAAACTTGAATGAACAACATTTTTAATTTTTTTAAGGTTTTCGGTATGACGTCTGGATAATTTTCCCATATAATTTTTTTCTTAAAAACTTACGAACTTAAATATTACTCTACAACTGTAATCCCCATATTCCGGGCAGTTCCTTCAACAATTCTTATTGCACTACTTACTTTAGTAGTATTCAAATCTGGTAATTTAATATTAGCGATCTCTTCTAACTGTGCTTTTGTTACTGACCCAACATTTACTCGATTCGGAGTTGACGAACCTTTCTTAACTTTTGCAGCATTAGCTAATAAAACAGATGCAGGCGGTGTTTTAAGAAGAAAAGTATAACTTCGATCTTCATAAACTGAAATTTCTACTGGAATAATAAGTCCAGCTTTTTCAGATGTTCGAGCATTATATTCTTTACAAAAGGCTGCAATGTTTACACCATGTTGACCTAGAGCTGGACCTACAGGAGGAGCAGGTGTCGCTTTTCCAGCTGGTAATGCTAACTTAATCAATGCAGTTATTTTCTTTGCCATATAATTTTATTTTTATTTCTTGATAAAATAGAGATATATCATTTTAACTTTAATTAATCAAAAAAGATTTAACCTTTTTCTCAAAAGTCCGTACTCTCAATCCAAGTTTAAATTTTTACAAAAATCAATTAGTTACGGAAATTTTGAACAATTAAAATTCTATTTTCTAATATACACCTCTTCTTTTTAAGAGAAACGCGTCCTGAAGGACTTGAACCCTCGACATCTAATTTTGGAAACTAGCGTTCTACCAACTGAACTAAGGACGCATAACAATATTTTAATAAATATATGTTTAAAAGACAAGGTTTCTTATTTTAGTCTACGACAAAATCTAAAATTTAATGAATATGATAAAATTTAATAGTAAAGTACAATTTTCAATTTCAGATACCCCCTTACCCCATAACTTCGTAGCAGAGAAAATTATCTTAAGTTGTTTATTAATAAATTATGAAGCAATTGAAGTTACAATCAAAACGGTTCGAGTTGAAACGTTTTACTTTATAAATCATCAAGAAATTTATAGAGCTATTGTAGAGATGTATGGTAAAGAATTACCTATAAATGTATTTTCAGTAAATGATTTTTTAAAGGAAACTGGTTATCTAAATAAAATTGGGGGGACCAAAGTTTTATTAGAGCTTGTTAACCAAATCCCTAACTTAGTATATTTAGAAGAATATATTCAATTAATTCAAGATAAATTTTTACGACGCTCCCTTATTAACTTAGGTTATGAAGCCATTAATTCAGCTTATATTACAAATATTCCATTAGAAAAAATTTTAAATGAGTTTGAAAAAAAGTCATTTAAATTAACGAATGAATTAATAGAAGAAAAAAAATTAACTACTGCAGACTTATTTACAAGTGTTTTTTTAGAATTGAAAGAAAAGGCGTTGAAGTCTGAACTACCTGGCTTAGGGTCTGGGTTCTATGATTTAGATTCATTAACTCAAGGTTTCCAAAAATCTGATTTAATTATCCTTGCTGGTCGCCCCTCAATGGGAAAAACCGCTTTTGTTTTAAATATAACAGAAAATATACTTAAAAAATATAAAGTACCAATATTATTTTTTAGTCTTGAAATGTCAAAAGAACAATTAATATATCGTTTACTATCGAATGAAACGGGAATAAGTCAAACCCGTTTAAAAATTGGCAACCTATATAAAGAAGATTGGCAAAAATTAAAAGAAAGTATTCATAAATACTCTCATCTACCATTTTTTATTGATGATCAAGCAAATCTAACAACACAAGATATCCGTTCTAAAATAAAAAAAATATTATTTGAAAAAAACAAAATTGGACTGATCGTCATTGACTATTTACAATTACTTTTAACCTCAAAATCAAAATCTGAAAATAGAGTTCAAGAGCTCTCTCAAATTACTCGAGCACTTAAAAATATTGCTAAAGAATTCCAAATCCCAGTGATTGCATTATCTCAATTAAGTAGAAATGTTGAGAGTCGAATTAATAAACGTCCTGTCTTATCTGATTTACGTGAAAGTGGGTCTATTGAACAAGATGCAGATTTGGTATTAATGTTATATAGAGAAAACTACTATAACCCAACGACTGAAAAAAATGAAAAAGTAACTTCAGCTGAATTAATAATTGCAAAACATCGAAATGGACCCTTAGGTATAATAACATTATCCTTTCAAAGTGACCCAACTAAATTTTTTGATACTTTTGATAGTATTTAATAAATGCCCAGATCCAGATTCGAACTGGAGACACGAGGATCTTCAATCCACTGCTCTACCAACTGAGCTATCCGGGCTTACTAAATATTATACGATATTTTGCGTAAAATAACAACATGAACATTATTTATATAATATTTAATAGGTGAATAACACTGAGGGAAAATTTTGAAATAATATATAGTTCATAATTTTTTAGTCTAATCTATTTTAAATATTTAAAATATACGACTCATAAAGTAATTTATTTTAAATATTTATTTTCTAAATTACTTTTACTTAATTCTTTATTTATGATCTTAAATTTATATACAAGAAAAAATAAATATTATACTACATTTTAAGTAAAATAATAATACTGACATTGTTATTTTACTTAAAATGTAGTATAATACTTATTGGGTATAGTAATCAATATAATTACTTAAAAAATCTAAATATGTCAGGATTGTAAAATAGCAGCATAAGATTTAAAGAGTATATTAGTATTTTACTATACCTATATAACCCATTCAAAGTTATTATAAGAAAAAGTTAAGATATTTAAAAAAAATTAAATTAAATAGACAATTCTAGACGGTAGCTAATTCTTTGAATATTTTTTTAGTTCTAATAAAAACACCATTTACATAAAACTGAAGGCACGATATTAACTTGAATTGAATTGAGAATTTTTGTAGGAATTTAATGAGTCATTTTAAATTTATTTTCTATAAACAGAAAAAGAAAAATGGTATATTTAAAAAACTTTCGATTATTGTCTCAAATAGGCAAAAATTAATTTACAAAATTTCTAAATTTTATATGTACTGCATTACAAATATCAAAAAGGAAATCTTTTTTCGATAGTTATATAGTATTAAATTCCTAATTAATCTCTCTGAAAAATCAATTACAGTTTATAGCTTGAGTCACCTTAAACAAGTTAATTTAATTATATTTTCTGTTTTAAGCTTAAATGATTTTGAAATATAACATAAGAAGTTGTTAAGCCGGACGATTCTAGTTAAGAAATAAAAAATTGTAATAATCTCATAATTTGATAAATACTACGCTGACTTATTGTATAAATTGGTATATTCCATTTATTTGCTAAACTTTTTAGTCGAAAATTTTGTCTTAAATGTTTTTTTAAACCTATTATAAGATTTGCTTGCTTAATTTGTGTTGTAATAATGACTTTATCACCAAACTTTACTAAAATTTCTCGGATTAAATTTTTTGATAAAGAATAAGGGTAAACGATTAAAGTTGTAGTTTTTAAAGTTAATGAACCAAGGGTTTTTGGCTTATCTATCTCAAACCAATTCCGATGAATTGAAAGCATTTCTTTATTTAAAAACTTAGAGTTTTTTATTAAAAAATCTTTTTGTAACTTTTTATAATTAATACTTAATTTATCATTTTTCTTTATATTTCGAATTTGTGAAATATTACAATTTTCACGTAAAATTAAATCAATGGAATTTTCAACATTTTCATGAATTGTCCAAGAATTTACATTATTGACTTCGATCGCAAGCTGAAATGCAGGGTATGATTTTCGCTCTAAAATACTTTTTTGAGTACCTCTTCTTTTAGCTTCTTCATCACTTATTGTTACATATTGAATTCCACCTACTAAATCCGATAGAGAGGGATTTTTAATTAGATTTTCTAAACAATTACCATGAGTGGTACCTACTAATTGAACACCTTTTTCTGCGATAGTTCTTGCTGCCAAAGCTTCTAGTTCTGTACCAATTTCATCAATAATGATAACTTGTGGCATATGATTTTCAATAGCTTCGAACATTATTTTATGTTGAAGCTCAGTTTTTGGAACTTGCATACGACGAGCACGACCTATACCACTATGGGGTACATCACTATCACCGGCAATTTCATTAGATGTATCAATAATGATAACTCGTTTTTCCATTTCATCCGATAGTATACGTGCAATTTCTCTAATAATTGTTGTTTTTCCAACACCAGGTTTACCTAAGATTAAAATAGATTTTCCTGATTCAAGTAAATCTCTAATAATCGAAATTGTACCGAAAATTGCGCGCCCAACTCGACACGTCAATCCATTAATTAAAAATTGCCGGTTTCTAATACAACTTATTCGATGAAGTGTCCGTTCAATCCCTGCACGATTTTCACCACTAAATTTACTTATACGTCTAGTTATATAATCTATATCTTGCCATGAAATAACTTTTTGTGATAAATATTCGGGTCCTGTGGTAAATCGAGCTTCAGGTCGCCGTCCTAAATCCAAAATAATTTCAATTAATTTTTCTTTATTTGGAGAATTAGGCAAATGTTGATAAATAAAAAATGGTAGATTATTTAAAAGTTTTTCTAAATCATCATCAATATTCATTTAACGTAGATTTATTTTAAGATTTTGGTAAAGATAATTTAAAAAGTCTTTTATAAGTTTAAAATTTAAACTTATAAAAGATTTAATTTAGTGATTTTGTATGATCAATTAATTTATAAAAGCTAGAGCAATCTAAAACTGCCATTTGAGCTAACATTTTTCGATTTAAATTAATTTTTGAATGTTTAAAAGAACTTATTAATTGGCTATAAGTAATACCTTTTTGTCTTGCAGAAGCATTTATTCTA
>Ga0209712_10000090_pt1:67500-73646 | contig 73646 bp, 69 predicted proteins | sample ArcOceMetagenome_FD_187443 | JGI IMG/M metagenome (GOLD analysis project Ga0209712, IMG submission 187443) | Marine eukaryotic phytoplankton communities from Arctic Ocean - Arctic Ocean - Greenland ARC118M Metagenome (SPAdes) (version 2) | ecosystem: Environmental > Aquatic > Marine...
TTTCCAGCAGCTGTTGCTGGACTAGTTGATGAGGCTAATAATACATTAAATTGGTAAACTGCTTTACCAGATGCTGCTTGAATATACTCAGCAAATAATGGTTCAAATAAAATTTGTTTCTCTGGTTGCCCAAAAGCAACAACTGTATCATTATGAATATATAAACCTAATGTGTGGAACCCTAAGAATAATGAAACCCAACTTAAGTGTGAAATAATAGCTTCTTTATGTTCTAACATTCGAGCTAAAACATTATTTTTATTCAATTCTGGATCATAGTCACGAACAAAGAAAATAGCACCATGAGCAAAAGCACCTACCATTAAGAATCCAGCAATATATTGATGGTGAGTGTATAATGCTGCTTCAGTTGTAAAATCTTTCGATAAATATGCATATGGCGTTAGCGCATACATGTGTTGAGCTGTTAATGATGTAGCAACACCCAAACTAGCTAACGCTAAACCTAATTGCATGTGTAGTGAATTTGTAATAGTTTCAAATAAACCAACGTGACCTGCTCCTAAACGACCTCCTGGGGGACGGTGAGCGTCTAAAATTTCTTTCATGTTGTGTCCAATACCGAAATTTGTTCGGTACATATGTCCAGCAACAATGAAAACTACAGCAATCGCTAAATGGTGGTGAGCCATGTCACTTAACCATAAAGATTGTGTTTGTGGGTGGAAACCACCTAAAAATGTTAGAATTGCTGTACCCGCGCCATCACCTGTATTAAATGCGTGATTTGCGCCATCAGGATTTTCAGCATACACTGTCCAATTACCACTAAAGAATGGTGTTAAACCGGCAGGATGCGGTGGAGTTGTTAAGAAATTATCCCAACCAACATGAACACCTCGAGAAGCTGGAATTGCTACGTGAACAAGATGACCAGTCCATGCTAATGAACTGAAACCTAATAATCCTGATAAATGATGGTTTAAACGTGATTCATTATTTTTAAACCATGATAAACTTGGACGGAATTTCGGTTGTAAATGTAACCAACCAGCAATTAATAAAACGCTTGCAAGTAATAATACACCAATAGAAGCTGTGTACAATTCTTGATTTGTTCTAAATCCGATTGTATACCACCATTGGTATAAACCTGCAAATGTAATGTTTACAGGATATGTATTTCCTTTACTAAATGCTTTTAATGCTGAATCGCCAAAATGCGGATCCCAAATTGAATGTGCAATTGGACGTGTTTTTAATGGATTTGAAACCCATTTTTCAAAATTACCTTGCCATGCTACGTGGAATAAGTTTCCTGCAGTCCAAAGGAAAATAATTGCAAGATGTCCAAAATGTGATGCAAAGATTTTTTGGTATAGATTTTCTTCTGTCATGCCATCATGAGCTTCTAAATCATGGGCTGTAGCAATACCATACCAAATTCTTCTAGTTGCTGGATCTTGCGCAAGGGCTTGGCTAAACTTTGGAAATTTAGTTGCCATAATCGTTAGATACCTTTTTATATAATTTATAGTTGTAAATAAAATCGAACTTAAAAAGTTTTTTATGGAGTTCTAAATATAAACTTACATAGTTTTGTGTTTATAATTTTTTAAAATTATTACTTTATTAAGTAATTGATATAGAACGCGCTAAGAAGAATGCCCAAGTTGTTCCGATACCACCTAATAAATAGTGTGCTACCCCTACAGCTCGACCTTGAGTAATACTTAATGCTCTTGGTTGAATTGTTGGAGCAAAGTTTAATTTATTGTGTGCCCAAACAATTGATTCAATTAATTCTTGCCAGTAACCACGACCACTAAATAAGAACATTAAACTAAATGCCCAAATGAAATGTGCCCCTAAGAAGATTAAACCATATGCTGAAGATGCTGAACCATATGATTGAATTACTTGAGAAGCTTGTGACCATAAGAAATCACGTAACCAACCATTAATTGTAATTGAACTTTGTGCAAAGTTTCCACCTGTAATATGTGAAATAGTACCGTCTGGTGTGATTGTTCCCCAAACATCAGATTGCATTTTCCAACTGAAATGGAAGATTACAACTGAGATTGAATTATACATCCAGAATAAACCTAAGAATACATGATCCCAACTTGAACTTTGACAAGTACCACCACGGCCTGGCCCATCACAAGGGAAACGGAAACCTAAATTAGCCTTATCCGGAATTAATTTTGAACTACGTGCATATAATACACCTTTTAATAAAATTAACACTGTTACGTGAATTGTAAACGCATGAATATGGTGTACCATAAAATCAGCTGTGCCCAATTTAATTGGCATCATTGCAATTTTTCCACCAACTTCGATAACGTCACCACCAAAAGCATAACTTGTTGTTGCTAAGGCATTTGGTGCCGTTGTCCCTGGTGCTAATAAATGGATATTTTGAATCCATTGTGCAAAAATTGGTTGTAATTGAATCGCCTTATCTGAGAACATATCTTGAGGTCGGCCTAATGCTCGCATTGTATCATTATGGATATAGAACCCAAATGCATGACAACCTAAGAAAATACAAACCCAATTTAAATGTGAAATAATTGAATCTCTGTGTCGTAATACACGGTCTAATAAATTATTATAATTATTTGCGGGTGTATAATCACGAACCATAAAGATAGCACCATGGGCTGCTCCACCAACTACACAAAAACCACCAATCCACATATGGTGTGTAAATAATGATAATTGTGTCGCATAATCTGTTGCAATATACGGGTATGGTGGCATCGCGTACATGTGATGCGCTACAATAATACTTAGAGATCCCATCATTGCTAAATTAATTGCTAATTGAGCATGCCATGATGTTGTTAAAATTTCATATAATCCTTTATGACCTTCGCCGGTAAATGGACCTTTATGAGCTTCTAAGATTTCTTTCATGTTGTGGCCAATACCCCAGTTTGTGCGATACATGTGACCAGCGATAATGAATAAAACTGATAATGCTAAATGGTGATGTGCAATATCACTTAACCATAAACCACCTGTTACAGGATTTAAACCACCTTTAAATGTTAAAAAGTCAGAATATTCGCCCCAGTTTCCACCGAAAAATGGTGCTAAACCTTTACTAAAACTTGGGTATAGCTGTGCCATTAAATCACGGTTAATTAAAAATTCGTGAGGTAAAGGAATTTCTTGTGGTGAAACACCTGCATCTAATAATTTATTAATTGGTAATGCAATATGAATTTGGTGACCAGACCATGATAAACAACCTAATCCTAATAAACCAGCTAAATGGTGGTTCATCATTGATTCGGCATTTTGGAACCATTCTAATTTTGGTGCTGCTTTATGGTAATGAAACCAACCAGCAAATAACATGATTGCTGACATAGCTAATCCACCAATTGCTATCCAATATAATTCTACTTCACTAGTAATTCCTTCTGCTCGCCACATTTGGAACCAACCTGATGTTGTTTGAACACCTTGGAAATTTCCACCAACGTCAGCGTTTAAAATTTCTTGACCAACAATTGGCCAAACTACTTGTGAACTTTGCTTAATACCAATTGGATCAGTTAACCAAGCAGAGTAATTAGAAAAATATGCACCATGGAAATGCATACCACTAATCCATAAAAAGATGATCGATAATTGACCAAAATGTGCACTGAAAATTTTACGAGAAACTTCTTCTAATGAACTCGTTTGACTATCAAAATCATGAGCGTCAGCATGTAAGTTCCAAATCCATGTAGTTGTCTTTGGACCTTTAGCTAAAGTTCTTGAAAAATGTCCGGGTTGGGCCCATTTTGCGAAGCTAGTTTCGACAGCGTCTTTTTCTACAAAAACTTGTACGTTTTTTGAACGACGTTCTGTTGAGCTTATTGCCATTAATTTTCTCCTTTTGGGAGACAGAAATCTATGAAACTCTCATAAAAAATAAAAAATAGTTAATATGTTTATCTATTTGTTAAATACGAGTTTTCATAATATATTATACATGATTTTTCGATTTTTCGAAAAAAAAATTTATAAATAATCGAACAAATTTTTCTATGTTAACTGAAATGATAGTTTACAAAACTAAAAACATCTCAAGTCAGGTTCTTGTTTAATTGTTAAATCGGGATAGTAGGATTTGAACCTACGGCACCCTGCTCCCAAAGCAGGTACTCTACCAAACTGAGCTATATCCCGTTATTCATCTAATAACGAAGTCAACTATATCATATATATAAAATTATGTTAAGTCGTTAAAAATTTAATGAAATATATTATAAAAGATTTTCTACTCTACTATATTTCTTCTATTCTAAATAGTACATATAATCTGTTTTGACGAATTTTTAAATAAGTCTAATGTTAAAATATTTTGTTAATAAAGAATATTATATTTGTCAGAGGTACACTTTCAATATAACGTTAATTTAAAATAAAAAAGAAGTCATTGTAAGCCAATCAAAACTTGACAACTTTTATAGACTAATTTATATATATATGTATAGAATCTTGATCGTCAAATAAATAAATTACTTTTAAAAATAAATTTAAAGAATGGTTTTTAACAACCGTATCAAAGAAGTACAAAAAATAGTTTATGATGGGTTTAAGGGAGTTTTTGATTCCATCGCTGGATTTTTAGGTTACCCAGATGTTCCTGGAATGCCCACTTTTCCATTAGACGCAAAATCACTTGACCAACTAATTGGCCAAGATTTATTGCCTAAACACCTTACAAACATACCGCCTGGTCAAGAACAACGACCTGAAACTTTGACTGAAGCCTTATTAGGTACTTTTCCTTATACAATGCCAGTTGAGAAACATTTTTATCAGCATAAGGCTGAAGGATATTATAATTTTTATATTGAAAATTATAGAAATATGTATTTTCTTCCTGATTGGGTTTCAGGATATATCCAAATTCACTTTAATATAACAGTTGACCACTCTAATTTAGAATTGTGTCGTGATTTGTTCTTTTACGCTGTATTACTTTATGGAACAATTGTTACTATACGAACAACGTTATTTTGGATGCTTGCAATTAACCCTTATACTTTACCTTGGGTATTTGTTGTTGATTTTGTAGATTGGATTTATGATGGTTTAGCCGGTATATTACCATGTGTTGCAGGGATCGATTTGGTTCCAACGTTTTTAGCAATGATAATTGGAAAAATTGCAGATTCAGCAAATCACCTAGTATTTACAATGCCATTTTTACCAAGTGAAGGTAATAAAGTTAAAATGTTAATTGATGGTGACTTAAAAGAAGTTGTTCAGTTCCATTATCTCCCATATTTATGGTATAAATACCCAATCCCAACGAATCTTACAGAGTTTTGGTATTCTGAGCGCCCTGATATATTGAATTTTATGGAAAAAAACTATAATCAATTTGGTATAAATTTCCGACCATTATTATCAGGTTCAGAAGTTCATCCCATGTTAGATTCAACAGTTTTTATGGATTCTATTCTCAATACTTCTAAAGATTTTTTAGGGCTTCTTTAATAAAAATTAAAAAGAGTCTCAAATAAACTTTTAGCGGGAAATTTTCTAATTTTACTTATAAATTTTTTACTCATTTGTTTATCTTTGAACAAATGAGTAAATAAAAGTATTTTTTATCTTTCCTTAACTTAAAATTAATTAAATCCTATTATTTAATATTAATTAACTATTATTTAATATTTAAATTAACTTCTTAATAGTATTAGCTGATAACAAGATAGTAACATTAATAATGAGGTATAATAATATTTAGATTTAATTTTCACTTTTATGTGATAAATAAAAATAAATTATGGATATTTTAAGAGAGTTTGATCCTGGCTCAGGATGAACGCTGGCTGTATGCCTAACACATGCAAGTCGTACGAGAGTTTTTAACTCTAGTGGCGGACGGGTGAGTAACACGTGAGAATTTGCCTTTAGGAGGGGGATAACAATTGGAAACGAATGCTAATACCCCATATGCTTTCGAGTGAAATGGATTTATATTTATCCGCCTAAAGAGAAGCTCGCGGCTGATTAGCTTGTTGGTAAGGTAAGAGCTTACCAAGGCGACGATCAGTATCTGGTTTGAGAGGACGATCAGACACACTGGAACTGAGACACGGTCCAGACTCCTACGGGAGGCAGCAGTGGGGAATTTTCCGCAATGGGCGAAAGCCTGACGG